>Ga0075163_10002305_pt1 | contig 25736 bp, 16 predicted proteins | sample JI1023141ADNA_FD_71478 | JGI IMG/M metagenome (GOLD analysis project Ga0075163, IMG submission 71478) | Wastewater effluent complex algal communities from Wisconsin, to seasonally profile nutrient transformation and Carbon sequestration -... | ecosystem: Engineered > WWTP > Effluent > Algae... | reverse complement strand
GCACGTCTGCGACATCCGCGACGAGGAGGCCGTCAAGGCCACGGTCGCCGCGATCGTCGAGGACCGGCGCCAGATCGACGGCCTCGTCAACAACGCCGGCGGCCAGTTCCCCGCCCCGCTCTCGGCGATCTCCCAGAAGGGCTTCGAGACGGTCGTGCGCACCAACCTCGTCGGCGGCTTCCTGGTCGCCCGCGAGGTCTACACCCAGAGCATGGCCGCAGGCGGCGGGGCGATCGTCAACATCGTCGCCGACATGTGGCGCAGCATGCCCGGTATGGGCCACTCCGGGGCCGCGCGCGCGGGCATGGTCAATTTCACGCAGACTGCCGCGGTCGAGTGGGCCGTCTCCGGTGTGCGCGTCAACGCCGTGGCCCCGGGCTGGATCGCCTCGAGCGGCATGGACCACTACGAGGGCGCCGCGAAGGCCCTGATCCCGCGCCTCAAGGCGACCGTCCCGCTCGGCCGCCTCGGCACCGAGGCCGAGTGCAGCGCCGCGATCTGCTTCCTGCTCAGCGAGGCCGCCGCCTTCATCAGCGGCACCACCCTCCGGGTCGACGGCGCTGCCCCCAACGCCAGCCTGATCTGGCCGGTTCAAGAGCACGACAACTCCCGCCCCTTCGACGGCTTCCACCGCTCCAAACCCCCGGAGGTCCTGCGCTGACGCGCTGTCCTCCGCCGACCGACCCTCGCCCGCACGCGAACACGTACCCTCAAGCCACGTCGATCTGCCGGCCAGTGGCGGCGCGGTCGACGTAGAAGCCGTTGGTCTTGCCGGCGATCTCGGGGGCCGAGGCCAGCCAGACGACCGTGTCGGCGCCCTTCTCCGGCGTGCGGGAGAGCGGGCGCATCATCTTTTGGGCTAACGATGCGGAGCGGCTCGGGGTCAGCACGGCGGCGTTCTCCAGGGCGATCCAGCGGCTGGAGAGCGAGCATGGGGTATGCACACTGAGCATCATCGGAGCACATATAGTCAGGCAATTGCACACAGCGGATCGATCGCGCGCCCGTGATCGACGAGCACCAGGTCGCCGACACCAGCTACACTGTTGCAGACTTTCCCGTGCACATGCCTTCAGGCTACTGACGTCGAGCCATGGTCAACGCGAGCCCCGCGAACTTCGTCGGCACGGTCCTCAGGGTGACCGGCGTGCTGGGCCTCGTGCACGCTGTGAGCAACGCCGCCACGGCCATCGCCACCCCGATCTGGCAGAACGTGGCGATGACAGGCACCAGCCTGATCATGCTCGGCGCGATCGCCGTCGCGGGGCGCACCTACCGACGAGGCGAGCCCGCACTGGCCCTCGAGCGCCTCTATCTCGGCATCTTCGCCGCGGTTGGCGCCTCGGTCCCACTCGTCTACGGCACCCAGACGCTGGTCGCCATCGGCCTCGCGGTCTTCGTGCTTTCCACGGCCCCGCCGGTGCTCCCGCTGGCGAAGGTCGACCGCTGGGCCCAGGGCACCATCGCCTACGGGCTGCTGTGCAGCGTCTTCGACGTCGTCCACCTCCCGAGCCAGCGACTGGCCGCGGGCAGCCCGAACTTCACGCCGCTGGTGCTCGTCGCGCTCGCCATCTTCGCGCTGCTGACCGCGCGCAATTTCTGGCGCTTCCCGGTCAAGACCAAGCTGACGCTCGCCATCCTCGGCGCGGCGATCCTGCCGCTGATCATCGCGTCGTACCTGCGCCCGCTGCCCCCCGGGGCCAGCGCGACGAGCGGGCACCTGCTCATCCTCGCGGTCGCCGCCGGCGCGAGCCTGTTCGCCTTCGCCCTGGGGCACCTGCTCGCGCGGCCGCTGTCGTCGGTCGCGCACGCGATGGGCCGCTTCACCCGGGGCGAGATCGACGCCCGCGCCGTCGTCCGCGTCGCCGACGAGATCGGCGAGGTCGCCGCTCGCTTCAACGTGCTCGCCGAGGAGCTCGGGCGCCTGATCGGCTCGCTGCGCGAGGAGGTCGCGCAGCGGACCCAGCGAGAGATCGAGCTGCAGGCCGTCAATGCCGCCCTCGCAGCCGCGCGCGACCAGGCGACCGCGGCCAACCGGGCCAAGAGCGTCTTCCTCGCGCAGATGAGTCACGAGCTGCGCACGCCGCTCAACGCGATCATCGGTTACACCGAAATGATCGCCGACGAGGCCCGCGAGCCCGTCGTCGGCGACGCCACCGGGCGCGTGCTGTTCGCGGCGCACCACCTGCTCGGCATCATCAGCGACATCCTCGATCTCTCGAAGATCGAGGCCGGGCGCCTCGACCTCGCGCTCGAGGAGGTCGACGCCGTGGCCATCGCGCAGGACGCCTGCACGACCGTCCAGGCCCTGATGAAGCGACGGACAAACACCCTACACTTCGTCCCCGAGGCCCCGCGCTTGACGCTCCGCGCCGACGCCCTGAAGCTGCGACAGGTGCTGCTCAACCTGCTCAGCAACGCCACCAAGTTCTCGTACGGCGGCCAGGTGTGGTGCGAGGTCCGCGGCGAGCCGAGCGTGGCCCCGGAGTCGATCGTGGTCTCCATCCGCGACGAGGGCATCGGGATCCGGCCCGACCAGCTCAGCATCCTGTTTCGACCGTTCACGCAGGTCGACAGCCAGCCCACGCGTCGCTTCGACGGCACCGGCCTCGGCCTCGCCATCTCGCGGCACTTCTGCGAGGCGATGGGCGGCCAGATCTCCGTCCAGAGCACGCCCGGCGTGGGCTCCACCTTCACTGTCCGCCTACCCATCGCCGGAATATCGCCCACGTGACCGTCCCGCCCGTACTCACCGGCCTCCCACTCGTGGGCCTCGCACCACGCATGCTGCGTGACCCACTCGGCGTGATCGCCGACGCCCATACGCTTGGCCCCGTCGTGCGCCTCGACATGGGCCGCCTGCCCGCGTACCACGTCGTCATCCCGCCCGAGGGCGTGCTGGAGGTGCTGGCCCACGGCCAGCGCCGCCGCTTCGAGGCGATGACCGTCCTGCTCGGCGACGGTCTGGCGATCTCGCCGACCGGCGAGGTCTGGCGCCGGCATCGTCGCCTGATGCAGCCCATGTTCTCACACAGGCGGATCGCCGAGCTTCATCCGCTGATCGTCGCCGCCTCCGAGGCCCACATCGACGGCCCCTGGCGCGCGGCCGCGGCGACGGGCGAGCCCCTGGACGCCTCGCTGGCGCTGCGTCGCCTGACCCTCGACATCATCATGCGCACCATGCTCGGCGCGCGACTCCCCGGCAGCGCCGAGGCCCTCGGCGCCAACCTTGGCGCGGTCCTCGACTTCATGAAGCGCCGGCTCCTCTCACCGCTCAAGCTGCCGCTCGCCTGGCCGTTGCCGTCCCACCGCCGGTTTCAGCGCGCCAACACGGCGCTGCGCTCGCTGTCCGCGCAGATCCTCCGCGAGCGCCGCGAACGACCCGAGAGCTCGGCAACCTCGACCGACCTGATCGGCCTGATGCTCGCGGCCCGCGACCAGGAAACCGGCGAGGACCTGGGTGACGGCCAGATCACCGACGAGATCATGACGATCGTGCTCGCCGGCCACGAGACCACCGCCACCGCGCTGGTCTGGACGCTCTTGCTGCTCGCCCGACACCCCCACGCGCTCGCCCGCGTGCGCACGGAGGTCGACGCCGTCCTCGGCGCCCGCTCGCCCGCCGTCGCCGACCTCGCCGGCCTCGGCTACACCCGTGGCGCCCTCTTCGAGTCGATGCGCCTCTACCCGCCAGTGTGGGCGATGTTCCGGGAGTTCAACGAGCCGCGTCGCGTCTGCGGCGTCGACCTCCCGGCGAACATGCCCATCATCGTCTGCCCGTGGATGACCCATCGCTTGCCCGCGCAGTGGCCCGATCCCGGGCGCTTCGAGCCCGAACGCTTCGCCCCCGGCGCGGGCTCCGAGCGGCCCCGCCACGCCTACTTCCCGTTCGGCGCCGGTCCGCACCTGTGCATCGGCAGCGAGTTCGCCGTGCACGAGGCGCTCGTGGTGCTCGCTCAGATCGTACAAAGATTCGACTACACCGTCGTGGGCGAGGTCCCGCCCGCGCCGCGTGTCGTCTTCACGTTGACCCCGCGCGCCCCCGTGCGCATCCACCTGCGCTCGCGCGCCGGCGCTGCACTCGCTTGAGACGCGCAATCGGGCGCCGTGCATTGCCCATACTCACCTGCACATCCAATCATCACAGTGAGCATACAAGGCACCCGAGCGGCCGTTCTTGACGACCTCGACGATCCTGAACGCGATTTGTACCGCCCCGACTCGGTCGATCTGATAAGCTCGGCGGATGATTAGTCTCCGCTTCGAATCGCTCGCCGAGGCCGCCCGCGCGGTCGCCGCTCTCCGCGAGGCGACCAGCGTCGATGTGTCCCGGGGGACATGGTCGGCCGCTCGCGCGCTCCACCACTGCGCGATCAGCATCGAGTGCTCGGTGCGCGGCTTCCCATCGGTCAAGCCCTGGCTCGTCCGGGCGATCGCCCGACCGCTGGTGCTCGCCCGTTTCATGCGCCGGGGTTATATGCGTCACAACCTCAACACGGCGGTCCCGGGGCTCGACGAGCCCGATCTTGGGCCGGCGATCGCCCCCGCCGTCGATCATCTCCTCGCCGCGATCGCCGAGCTCCGGGAGGCGAACTCCGTCGCTCCGCACGCGATCTTCGGGACGATGAGCGCGGCCCAATACGACCGCTACCACGCGATGCACATCGCCGAGCATGCCTCGACCTTCGTGGTCGACGGCCAACCGTTCGCGCCGTGAAGCGCAGATTCAGGAGCCCACCATGAACTTCAACAGCACCCGCCGAAAGATCGCCATCGCTAGCTGGGCCGCTCCCCGCGAGGGGAACATCTACGCCAAGCTCACCCTGGACGTGACCGAGGCGCTGGCGTACGTCGACTGGCTCCGCGCCAGGACCGGCGAGAAGGTGACCATCACCCACCTCGTCGGCAAGGCGACCGCGCTGGCCCTGGCCGCCGCGCCGGGCTTGAACGGCGTGATCCGATTCGGACGCTTCGTCCCGCACGACACCGTCGACGTGGCGTTCCTCGTCGCTCTGGAGGAGGGCAAAGACCTCGCCAAGGCGAAGGTGACCGACGCCGATCGCAAGACCGTGGCCGAGACCGCCAGGGAGCTGCGCGAGCTCGCCGGCAAGCTGCACCGGGGCGAGGACGAGCAATTCAAGAAGTCGACCGGCCCGGTGAAATTTCTCCCGACCTGGCTCATTCGCCCCATCCTGTACGCGACGGGGTACCTGACCGGCGTGCTGGGCTGGGCGGTCCCCGCCCTCGGTCTCGAGCGCTTCCCCTTCGGCTGCGCGATCATCACCAACGTCGGAGTCTTCGGGCTCGAGGAGGTCTTCGCGTGTCCGACCCCCTGGACGAACGTACCCACCTACGTGGTGATGGGCGCCGCTCAAGACGCGCCCGCAGTCGTGGACGGCCAGGTCGTGGTGCGAAAGCAGCTCACGCTGACCACCACCATCGACCATCGCTTCATGGACGGTGCCCAGGGCGGGAAGCTGGCGACGGTGCTCCGGGAGGTGATCGAGCACCCGTTTCGCGCCCTTGAGGGCCTCGATGGCCCCCCGCAGTGAACGCGCGGCGTGTCGCTCGGACCCGGCACATGTGCATCGCGAATACACACTTTCGGCGCCCCGCTCATACACGGTGAGCACCTGGAATGCTCGACCGCTCGACCGCTCGGCCGGGCGTGGGCCATTCTACAGGACCAGATGACCGGGGCCCTGGACCGCGGTACCATCGCGTGATGGGTCCCTGGCTCGCCTCGCTCTCCTTGCCGACGCTCGCGGCAGTGGTCACCGGCGCGTTCATCGGCTTCGCCATGATCACCTCGGGCCTCGGCTTCGCGGCCGAGCGTGCCCTCCGCGATCGGAGGATCTGGGCCGTGCCCCTCGATCCCGGTCAGTACCGCTTTGAGCTGTTCGGCCACCTCAAGTTCTTCGCGGTGCACATCCCGGCCATGATCGCCTTCCTCCACTTCGGATGGCTGCGCTTCGGCGACGCGTCGGTCTTCCTCACCTTCGCCGGCATCTTCCTCGGCTTCCAACCCTACTACTTTCTCCTCCACTGGGCGCTCCACCGCCGCTCGCTGATCCGTTTCCACCGCTGGCACCACCGCTCACGCGTCACCACTCCGCTCTCTGGGCTGTCCATGGGCTTCGTGGAGGCGATCGGCTACGCAGTCGCCTACTACGCGCTCCCGGCCCTCGCTTCGCAGATCGCGCCGATCTCCGCCGAGGGGTGGGCGCTCTTCGTCGCCTTCAACGTCTTCGGCAACGTCTTCGGGCACGCCAACGTCGAGATGATGCGGGGGGCGGCGGTGCGCACGCGGCTCGTCTCCTGCTTCGCTCCGCCGTACATCTATCACGGTCTCCACCACGCGCGCTGGGTCGGCCACTACGGCTTCGGCTCGACCGGCCTCGACCGACTCCTGGGCACCGAATTCCCGGACTGGCGCGCGCTCCACCGTCAGGTCGACGAGGGCCGTCCGCTGGAGAGCCTCAAGACCCGCAACGGCGGTACAGAGGTCCAGGTCCCGGGTGTCTCCTCGGCCAGTCGCGGCGCCTGCTCCCGGGATGACGCGTGCCCGCCGACCTGACATCCAGAAGAGTCCTCAGCATCTGCAGACACGAACCGATCGCGCAGAACCATGGGTATGTTTGTGTCCCATATTTCTACTGCCATGCCGTAGACTGCGAGCGCCATGGCTGACCGTGTTGAGAGCGACAGCGAGTACGCCACCGCGACCTCGTCCCCACGGCTCGTGGGTGGGTTCGGGCGCTTCGAGCTCGAGGTGCTGGATGGCCCGAGTACGGGCGCCCGCTTCCCGGTCGACGCGTCGCAACCTTCGCGCGTGTACCTCGGCAAGAGCCGCCTCAGCGAGATCTGCCTCGAGGATCCCGAGGTCTCGCGTCGGCACCTCGCGCTGGAGGTCACCGACACGGCGCTCCATGCCGTCGACATGAGCTCGACCAATGGCACGTTCGTTAACGGGGTTCGCATTGTCGAGGCCCTCCTGGTGGGGAACGAGACCATCACGGTCGGCTCCACCCGACTGCTCGTCCATGCCGACCCCGTTCCGGTCGCGCCGAAGCTCCACCCGGCCCCCCGCTTCGGTCGGGTCGTGGGGGCCAGCCCGGAGATGCGCCGGCTCTACCCCTTGCTCGCCCGCCTCTCGACCTCGGACGTACCCGTCATCATCGAGGGCGAGACGGGCACCGGCAAAGAGCTCCTCGCCGAGTCCATCCACGAGCAAGGCAAGCGCGCCCAGCGGCCCTTCGTGGTCTTCGACTGCACCGCCGTCCCGCCCAGCCTCGTCGAGTCCGCGCTCTTCGGCCACGAGAAGGGCGCCTTCACTGGCGCGGTCGGCCCGCGCAAGGGCGTCTTCGAGCAGGCCCACGGCGGAACGCTGCTCATCGACGAGATCGGCGACCTCGCCTACGACTTGCAGGCCAAGCTGCTCCGCGCGGTCGAGCGTCACGAGGTCCAGCGCGTCGGCGGCACGAGCTGGCTCAAGGTCGACGTGCGCGTGCTGTGTGCGACGCGGCGAGACCTCGAGCGGGAGATCCAGGAGGGACGCTTCCGCGACGACCTCTATTATCGGCTCGCCGTGGCACGCATCGAGCTCCCTCCGCTCCGCCGTCGCGGGGCCGACGTAACCCTGCTCGCCGAGTACTTCTGGCGGACGCTCGGCGGCGGCGAAACGCCGGTACCGGCGGACTTTCTGGCGCGGATCGATGGCTACGCCTGGCCCGGCAACATCCGCGAGCTGCACAACGCCGTCGTCCACCGCCTCGCGCTCGGCGACCTGGCCGAGCTCGAGGGGCTGTGGCGCCGGATCGACGCGCCCAGTGCTCCGACGCCGAGCGCCCCCGCCACGGTGGAGCCGTCCAGTCGCCCGCCGGCGCTGGAGAGCGTGCCCGCCCCCGTGACGCCCTCCGGAGGCGGCGCGGACATCATCGCCGCCATCCTCGAGGAGGCCCTGCCCTTCCCGATGGCCAGGGAGAAGATCTTGCGTGACTTCGAGCGACGCTACGTCGAGTGGATCGTCGAGCGTCACAACGGCAACATGACCAAGGCCGCGGCCGCCTCGGGAATGGCCAGGCGCTCGCTCTACGCGATCAAGTCCCGCGCCGCGAAGTAAGAGGGGCATCGTCGTTGCACACGCCGCAGGACGCACCAGGCGCGAGGGGCGCTGCGAGCCCCTCGAAGATCGTCGGCACGGTGCTCAAGGTCACCGGCGCATTCGGACTCGTGCACGCCCTGAGCAACGCCTCCACGGCCATCGCCACCCCGATCTGGCAGAACGTGGCGATGACGGGCACCAGCCTGATCATGCTCGGCGGGATAGCGATGGCGTGGCGGACCTACCGGCGAGGCGAGCCCGCGCTCGCCCTCGAGCGCCTTTATCTCGGTTGTTTCATCGCAGTCGGCGCCGCGCTCCCGCTCACCTACGGCGCCCACACGCTGATCGCCGTCGGCCTCGCGCTCCTCGTGCTGTCCACGGCGCCGATCGTGCTCCCGGCGGCGAAGATCGACCGCTGGGCCCAGACCACCATCGCCTATGGGCTGCTGTGCAGCGTATTCGATGTCATCCGTCTCCCGACCCAGCAGTTCGTCGCGGGTAACCCGAACTTCGAGCCGCTGGTGCTCGTCGCGCTCGGTTTCTTCGCAGTGCTCATCGCGCGCAACTTCGGGCGCTTCCCGGTCAAGACCAAGCTGACGCTCGCCATCCTCGGCACGGCGATCCTGCCGCTGGTCGTCGAGTCGTACGTGCGCCCGCCGCCGCCCGGGGCCAGCGAGACGAACGGGCACCTGCTCATCCTGGCCGTCGCCGCCGGCGCGAGCCTGCTCTCGTTCGCCTTGGGACACCTGCTCTCGGGGCCGCCGTCGTCCGTCGCGGGCAGCTTCACCCGGGGCGACGTCGATGCCCGCGCCACAGTCCGCGTCGCCGACGAGATCGGCGAGGGCGCCGCTCGCTCGAACGCGCTCGCCGAAGATCTCGAGCGCCGACCCGCGGCGCCGCCCGCCAGCCAGGGCCCTGGCCTTCACGGCTTCGTGCCCCCGGCACGCTTCCGGGTGCTGCGCCAGCTCGGCGCCGGTGGCATGGGCGTCGTCTACGAGGCGCTCCTCGTGGAGACCGGCGAACGCGTCGCGCTCAAGACCGTGCTGCAGACCGACGCCGAGTCGATCCTCCGCATCAAGCGCGAGTTTCGCGTCATCTCGGCGCTGCACCATCCGAACCTGGTGCGGCTCGGCGAGCTGTTCCAGGCGGGCGAGCACGTGTGCTTCTCGATGGAGCTGGTCAACGGCGTCGATGTTCGCGCCTATTGCCGCGGAGACAACGAGGCTCCGGGCAGCGCACTGCTGGAGGGCGTTGCGCCGCGCATCCGCGCTTCGTTCGCTCAGCTCGCCCGGGGCATCGTCGCGCTCCACCACGCGGGGATCGTGCATTGCGACATCAAGCCGTCGAACGTGCTCGTGACCCCGAACAACCGCGTGGTCCTCCTCGACTTCGGGCTCGCCAGGGGCGGCGCCCTGGCCCACAGCTCGTGGACGGAGTCGATGATCGCCGGGACCGCCCACTACATGGCGCCCGAGCAAGCGGCGGGGGCTCAGGTCGACAAGGCCGCGGACTGGTACAGCGCCGGCGTCATCCTGCACGAGCTGCTCACCGGCACGCTCCCGTTCCGCGGGACCCCCCTGCGGGTCATGCAGGACAAGCAGATCTACGACCCGTCGCCGCCACGGACCCTCGCTCCCGGAGCACCGGCCGACCTCGACGCGCTCTGCGTCGCGCTGCTGCGCCGCGATCCGGGTGATCGTCCGTCCGGCGAGGAGGTGCTGGCGCAGCTGGGCGCCGCCACCGCGGTCGACGAGTCCTGGAGCGGCCCACCCGGCGCAGCCACCACGTCCGACGACGGCTCCGGGAGCTCCGTCTTTGTCGGGCGTACGACCGAGCTCGCCGTCCTCAGGGCGGCCCTCGACGACGCGATCGGCGGTCAGGCGATCACAGTCCTCGTGTCCGGCGAGTCGGGCGTCGGCAAGACCGCGCTGGTTCGGCACTTCCTGGCGAAGTGCAAGGCGGTGCGGGACGACGGCGCGGGACCGCTGGTCCTGCACGGCCGCTGTTATGAGCGGGACGCGGTGCCCTTCAATGCCGTCGATCCCCTCGTCGACGCGCTCAGCTTGCGTATCGCACGCCTCAATACGGTCGACGCGGCGCTGCTCCTGCCACGCGACATCGCCCTGCTCGCCCGCATCTTCCCCGTGCTGGCCCACATCCCGGCCGTCGCGCGCGCGACCGGCGTGGACGTCGTCGACGTCCAGGAGTTGCGGCTCAGGGCGTCCCGTGCCCTGCGTGATCTCCTGGACCGGATCCGGGGCACCCGTCCGGTGATCCTGGCCATCGACGACCTCCAGTGGGCCGACGCCGACAGCGTGGCGATGCTGAGCGAGGTGCTGCACCCACCGGGGGCTCCGGCCCTGTTGTTGGTCGCCACGGCGCAAAGTGACGTGCCCGGGACGAATCCCGCGTTCGCCACGCTCCTCGACGTCGTCCCGAATCTTCGCACCATCGATCTCACGGGCCTACCGCCCGTGGAGGCCCGCGTGCTCGCCGAGCGCACGCTCGTGGCGGCCCAGCGCAGCGACCCCGAGTCCGTGGAGGGGATCGTCCGCGAGGCCGCCGGGCACCCGGTGTTCATCCACGAGCTCGCGCTGCACGCCGGCGTGCGCTGGGGTACCCCCGGCGCGGTCCCACAGCTGCACGAGGCCGTCGCCCACCGAGTCGCGGCGCAGGACCCGACGCAGCGCCGCCTCCTCGAGCTGCTCGCTGCCACCGCCGGCCCGGTCCCGCAGACGATCGCCGCGCGGGCGGTCGGCATCCCCGCGGACGCGCTGGGTGCTGTCGTCGCCACGCTGCAGGCCGCTCGCCTGATCAGCGCGCGCGGCCAAAGCGACGGGAGGATCGACATGTACCACGGCCGTGTGCGCGAGGCCGTGCGCGCGAGCCTCGATCCCGACGCGCGGCGGGCACTGCTCCGCAGCCTGGTCGAGGCGATCGACGCCGGGCCCGCGGGGCTCGTCGAGCCGGAGGCGCACGTGGGCTATCTCGTGGGTGCAGGCGAGCCGGGACGCGCCGCACTCCTCTCCGTGGAGGCCGCCCGGCACGCCGCGAGCGCGCTCGCGTTCGAGCGAGCGGCCCATCTCTACGGCGAGGCGATCCGACTCGGGGCTCACAGCGTCGACGAGGTACGCGAGCTACACACCGCCCGCGCCGACGCGCTCGTCGCGGCAGGCCGGTGCCACGACGCCGCGCTGGCCTATATGGCAGCCGCCTCGGGGGCGCCAGCGGCCCTGGCCATCTCGCTCCACCAGCGTGCCCTGGGTGAGTTCATCCGCGGCGGCTACATGGACGAGGGGCTCGCCGTGCTCCACACCGTGCTGCGCGAGCTCCACGTGCAGCCGAGCCTCATGGGCCGGCTCCTCGTGGCGCAGGTGATCTGGCTGCGCGTCCGACTGGGTCTGCGGGGCTTTCGCCACCGGCGTCGCCCGCAGGACGAGATCCCCGAGGCGACCCTCCGCCTCCAGGACCTCTGGTTCTCGCTCTCGGTCGGCTTCCTCCTCGCGACCCCCGTACCGGCTCAATACTTCCACACGCGCTGCATGCTCCTGGCGCTGGCGACCGGCGAGCCGTTCCGGATCGCCCGATCGCTGTTCGTCGAGTGCGCATTCCAGAACGTCGGCGGGACCCGGCGACCCAAAGGGGCCCGCCGACCATGGAATCTGGCCCGCCACCTCGCCGCCGACGTGACGGATCCGCAGCAGGTCGCGTGGCTCGCCGGATATGTCGACATCACCGAGGGCTTCGCGGCCCTTTGTGTCGGAGAATGGAGCAGGGCCGTAAAGCTCGTCGACCAGGGCGAGACCCGGATGCGCGCCCGGTGCACCGGCATCGCCTGGGAGCTGACGAGCATGCAAACCATCTCGCTCGGCGCGCTCGCCAAGCTGGGCGACTTTGTCGAGGTCCGGCTGCGCCACGTACGACTACGCCGCGAGGCCAGGGCCCAGGGCAACCTCTTCGCCGAGACGAACCTCCGCACCCATACGGCGCCCATGCTCGCCTTGCTCGACGATGCACCCGAGGTCACCCGGCGCGACGTGCTCGAGGCGATCGGGCGCTGGTCGAAGAACCTCTATCACCTCCAGACCTACTACGCGTTCACCTCGCTGGTCGAGATCGACCTCTACACGGGAGACTTCGCCGCGGCCCACCAGCGCTGCGAAGACGAGTGGCCCCGGCTCGAGCGCTCGTTCCTCCTGCGCCGGCAGACGACGCACATCGAGGTCCTCGACCTGCGCGCCCGCGCGGCGCTGGCCCACGCCGCCCCCGCCGGGCCGCCCCCGCTGCTCCGCCTCGCCAGGCGCTGCGCCGCCGCGATCGAGCGCGAGGAGACGCTCTGGGGCGCTCCGCTCGCCAGCCTGATCCGGGCCGGAGTGGCGCGGCTCGGCGGCGACCTCGGCCGCTGCGTGGCGCTCCTTCGGGCCGCCGTCTCGGGCTTCGAGCGCGCCGAGATGAAGCTCCACGCCGCCGCCGCGCGCGAGGCCCTCGGGTCCATGCTCCCCGGCGGCGAGGGGGCCGCGCTGCGCAGCTCGGCCCGGGCGGTCTTCGCGGAGCAGGGGGCGAAGCGCGTCGACCGAATGATGCGCCTCCTCGCCCCGCCCTTCGCTACCAGCGCCGTCGGCTCGAGCCTGTCGCAGCAGGGCTGAACCCCGCCGCGGGTCCATCGCTCGCGCGCCCTGGCGGGTGATAATGCCACTGGTCGCCCCCTCCGAAGGGGGAATACGCGCGACACACCTGTGCCTCGATCATGCATAGTGAGCATAGAAAATACACACAAAAAAGGCATTTGACTTACCAACAACACCAACTTACGTTTCGTCGGCTGCTGGATTCGCAGCCAAGGAGAACATCATGGGAAAAATTTCGAAGATCTGGCACCCGACGCTGAACGACGCGAAAGAGATGGATGAGCAGTCCTGCCAGGGGAACGGCGCATCGAAACGTGAGCAAATGATCCTGGACGCAGCCTTTGGACCGAGGTCCTCAGCCGACCCTCAGCCGGCTGAATCCGACTCGGACCACAAGTAGCCGAGAGAGCAGAGCATCGTCCGGAGCCTCGGCCTCGGGCGATGCTCTCATTTGGTTTCGCAATGACCAACTCACCACCAATTCGAGCGCTCGCGGAACGACACACCAGCCTCGCCGGGGCGATCGCCCTCGCCGAAGCGGAAATGGAAGATCTCGGGGTCCGCGCCCGACTACAAGAGCTTGGTCAGCCGCCGTTCACCACGATTCAGGTAGATCTGGTCGACTCGACGGACGAGATCGTCGCTTGGGGCGTCGGGAAAGGCGAAGGCGAACAGTGCCGAGCCAGCGCCTTCTTCGAGTCACTGGAGCATCTCTGGGTGGAGCGCGGGCCTAAAGCGGCCTTCGATCGTCCAGAGTCGATTCAGGTGGCTCGCATCGAAGACCTGCTCGAGCAGCCGCCGCTTCGCCGGGAGCACGTGCTGACTCGCTTTGCGCGCGAGTTCCCCGGCGCACGCGTGCGCGTCGCCAAATTCGTGGAATGGGGTTCAGGCGCCGCTCTTTGGTATCCACTCTTCCTGAAGAATCCCTACTTCGCGCTCATGCCCAACGACCCTCCGGACGATCATGCGCGCTTCGAGGCGTATGGCCGCTATTCCTCGAACAGCGGCACCGCGAGCGGGGCCACCGAGGAGGACGCGCTCCTTCATGCGCTCCTGGAAGCGATAGAACGGGACGCGATGTCCCTCGCCTTGCTCGAGTGGTTTGCGAGCGCTTCACCGTCCTCGCTGCGCACAGTGGCCGCGGAGGCCTTGCCGGACGACCTGCAGCTGTTGCACCGCAAGGCGGAGGAGTTGCTCGGCTCGCCGCCTGTCCTGCTGGACATCACGTCCGACCTGGATGTCCCAGCGTTTATGGCCTTGCCGTCTCGTCAGGGGCCCTACCTCGGAATGCACGGCTCCGGCGCCTCGCTGAATCCGCAGTATGCCGTCCAGCGAGCGCTCCAGGAGCTCGTTCAGATGCATCACTGCTGTGAGGCCTCGCCGGAGCTCGACATAGACCTGCGCAGACAACTTCCGAGCCTGGCGGCGTGGCCGACGCTCACCCAATGCGTCGAGCTCGACCCCGCGGTTATACTCACGCGACCGCAACGCCCGTCGCCCCTGACGGCCGCTGTGACGACGGCCCCCCCAGCCGGGGCCCTCGGTGCCCAGCTCCAAACGTTGGTGCAAAGGCTGAACGCGCAAGGGCTCCAGTTCTTCCACTTCCGGTGGAGCCCGCCGTCATCCCGCGTGCCCGTGGTCTGTGCGCTCGTGCCGGGACTGGAGATGTTCTCTCTCTCGACCTCAGGGGCGGCCATCCTGCCCACCGGTCGGGGTTACTCGCGGCTGCGTCTCCCCGCAGTCGACGACGGCCGCCTCGACGCCGAGATCCGATAGCGAACCTTACGCGAGATTGGCCCGGGTCACGGCGAACAACGCCACAGACGCCCACTCTACGGAGCTACATCACCATGGATCCCGAAGCCCTGCGCACGGCACGAACTGAGTATGAACGGTTAGGGCTGCGTGTCACCTCGGAGACGCTGGTCGCGCAGCCCTATGTCATCGCCTCGATAGTGGCTCGTTCACGCGACTGCGTCCTGCGGGGGTGGGGCCGGGGTATGGGCGCGGAGGCCGAGGCACGCGCATGGAACGAGGGGCTCGAGCGCTTCTGGTTCTCGCGCCCACAGACCACTCGATCGATGGAGATCGCCGAGGTGCTGGAACAGGACGTCCTCCGCAAGGATGCCCTGCTCCTCCGGTTCGCCCGAGAGTATCCCGACGCGCTCGTCGATACCGTCGCCTTCGAGGGCCTGTCAGGCGCGCGCCTGTGGTACCCCGCCGCGCTTCGTTTCCCCGCAACTGCCGAGGTCAGGGACACACACGAGTATGGCCGCTACGTCCACCGCGCCGGCACGGCTGCCGCGATGGCTCGGCCGGAGGCGCTCCTCAGGGCGCTCCTGGAGCTGGCTGAGCATGACGCGTTGTCGCTCGCCATGCTCGAGGGTCTGCGGAAGCCTGGCCGATCATCACTCCGGCAGATCGAGCCCGCGTCCCTCCCAGAGCGCCTCGAACCGCTATTCGAGTTCGTCGGTTCCCTCGTCGGCTGCGTGGTGGCGCTGTTCGAGGTCCCGAGCGACCTGGGCGTCTGCGTCGTCATGGCCCTCCCCTCGGAGGAGATTGAATTCCCGGGGGCCATGGGCCTGGCGGCCTCGCTCGATCCATCCGATTCGCTCGAGCGCGCCCTGAGTGAGCTGGCACAGAGCTTCTGCACGTTTCAAGTCGACCTGGAAACCGACGCCAACCGCAGACGGCTGCTGCAGGACTTACGGCGCTGGCCCTCGCTCTTGAAGTACGCGGACCTGCGCTCCACCGACCTCATTCGTTGCAGTAGTCGAGAGATGCTGCCGTTTGGCCTCATCCGCACGCCGCTCGACCTGTCCGGACGGACCCCGTTGGAGGCGTTGACCGCTCACTGGTCCGCGGCCGGGCACCCGATCTACTTCCGCGTCTTGAGCCCCGAAGAGTCGCAAGTCGTGGTCGTCAACGCAATGGTGCCAGGACTGGAGCGATTCGACCTCCTGACCCTCGGCAGACCCGTGCTGCCAACCGGCCGCGGCGCCGCCCTGCTCGGAGACGGATCTTCGTCATGAGCCTGTCCATAGCACTCGTGGCGATGCCATGGTCGCAGGCGCATATCCCGTCGCCGGAGGTCGGCGTGCTGACCGCCTACGTCAAACGCGAGCGACCGCAGGACCGACTGTCCGCGCACTTCGCCTACCTGGACGTGGCCGCGCGGCTGGGCTTCGATGCCTACCGCACTCTGGCCGTCCATAACAACAAGCTGGGCGAGCCCCTATACCTCGTCTTCCTCTACCCCGAGCGCCTCCTCCGCGCGCGGATGGGCTTCATCGGTACGGCGGAGTTGATCCTCGGTCGGATCTCTCATCCCACGGCGCTGGCGACCGGGGCCACTGGCTGGGGCGCCGCCTTCGACCAGATCCAGGCGCAACTCGCCCAACACCTCGAACAGGTGGCGAACGCTCTGGCGGCGCAGGCGAGCGTCGTTCAAATGACCGCTTCCTACGACGGTCAACTCCTTGCCTCGCTCGCCCTCGCGCGACGCTATAAACAGCTCCGGCCCGACGGCGCGGTCATCATCGGAGGCCCCTGTGTCTCCGATCGTGTGGGCCCTTCGCTGCTGTCAGAGTATGAGTGGCTCGATTATATCGTGCAGGGGGAGGTCGAGCGGCCGCTGGTCGCGCTCCTCGATGCCCTGGACGAGAATCGCACCGATGCACCGCTCGAGGGCATCCTGTCCCGACGCAGCGGCCCCCCTGCCCCTCGTTCGTCACCCACCATCATGATCAGGGCAGCACCGCCCCGGCGCGACGAAGCCGGCACCTCAGCGTCGCCCCGCACCGAACTGAGTGCGCTGGATGAGCTGCCCCACGCGGACTTCGACACCTACGCCGAGCGGGCCAGGGAACTCGGCATCGCATGGGCCCTCAAGATCGAGGGGTCGCGCGGATGCTGGTGGGATCGCACAAGACGCACCGGCAATCCGCGTTCCATCTGCCACTTCTGCAGCCTGACCGTGCAATCTAGGGCGTACCACGAGAAGTCGGTCGAGAGATTGGTCGCGGAGGTAGCCGAGCTTTGCCGGCGCCATGAGCGCCTCGATATCGAGTTCTCCGACTGGATCATGCGCAACAAGGGCGTCGCCGAACTGGCGACGGCGCTCAAGAAGACCGGCCTGGAGCTCTCAATCTTCTACGAGATGCGGGCTCAGATCGCCCCGAGTGAGCTCGTGCTGCTCTGGCAGGCGGGCCTCACGTCGGCACAGTTCGGCATCGAAGGACTCTCCACGGCGTTCCTCGAGAGAATCGGGAAGGGAACCTCCATTATCCAGAATCTTCAGGCCATGAAGATCTGCGAGGAGCTCGGCATCGAGAATGGAGCGAACCTGCTCATCGACTTCCCCGGCACCACCGCCGAGGAGGTCGAGCAGACCCGGCACACAATCCTGCACTTCGCGCTCCCCTATCGGCCCTGCTCCTTGAGCTCGTTTCAGCTCTGCGTCGGCTCGACGGTGGATTCCCTCCCGGAGGAGTTTGGCATCACGAACGTCCGGAATGCAGACGTATACCGCGCGGGGATGCCCGCCGACGCCTGGCGCCGGCTCCGCTTCTTCAGCCTCGACTTCGACTGGATCGGCCCAATTCCCTCATGGGACAGCGTTCGAGAGGCGTGCGAGGCGTGGAGGAAGAAGTATGAGGCCAGATCGGGGCCGCTGCTGTTCTATCGGGATGGGGGCGACTTTCTGATCATTCTCGACGCCAGAGGCGACGGCGTCAAAGAGACCATATTGCGCGGCCTGGAGAGGCGCCTATACCTGTACTGCTGCCAGATTCGCAGCAACGCGCAGGTCCTCGCGGCGTTCGCCGAGGCCACGGCAGAGGAGCTGCAAGGAGCGCTAGATCGGCTGGTTCGAGAGGAGTTGGTCTATCAAGAGGGGAGTCGCTTCTTGTCGCTGGCCATGGCCAATTCGCCTGCCGCCGCGGTCATGCGCATCCTCTCATAGCATCATCAACTACCAGTGACTCCGAGACGCCCATGAGAGTGCCCGTCGAAGACTTCGTCCCCTACGATCAGAGCGTGCGCTGGCTGCTCCAAGACGCATACTACCGCACGTGCGGACTGAGGGCCTGGGAGGCAGGCGAGATACCGAGCCTTGCGAGCAGCAACTACGCATTCGCGCGTCAGCACGGCGAAATGATGATCGGCGTCGTCACCGAGCTCGAGCAGGCGGAGGTCATCGAGCCAGACGAGGCCGTGTGGCTGCTTGACATCGGGGCAGGAAGCGGCCTGTTCGCCACGAACCTGCTGCGCGCGCTCGAATCGGGGCTCGGCGAGGCGGGCGCAAAGCTGTTCGGGCGCCTGCGCTACGTCATGAGCGACATGTCCCTCCAGACGATGACGGAAGCGGCGCTCTCGCGGCCGCTCCGGGGCCACATCGCTACGGGGCGCATCATCCCCGGGATCTTCGACATTCGAGACCCAGGCCGGCTCACCGACCTGAACGGAGAGCCCCTCGCCGCCCGAATCTCCCTCGTCATTGCCAACCACGTGTGCTGCATCTCCCCGAGCCGCGTGTTCCGCCGCTACGCCCACGGCTACTCGGAGAGGTACGTCCGCACGAGCGTCGATGTGCAGAAGGAGCACGCCGACGTGCCGCAGGCGGCGAAGGATCGCTTCGCCGAGATCGTCGAGAACCCGCTCGCCTTGGGGCTCATGGAGGAGCACTCGGTTGAGTCGGAGTGGCGCCCTGCCCCGCTCGAGTCGGCCTTCCCGCAAGGGATCCACGCGGCGGCGGTCGACCGGACGGTCCGCGCCTACGAGGGCGGGATGGTCACCTACCCCTATGTATTCGTGGACATGCTGGAGGCCCTGCAGGAGCGGGTCGTGCGCGGCGCCCTCATACTCGTGAACGACTGCGGGACGACGAACAACGACGACTTCAGGGACCGGTCGGTGCGGGAGTTGCAACACTACGGCAACGCGCTCAATCAAGCGGTTCAGATGAAGGTGTTCGATGCCGTCGCACCGATGCTCGGGTACTCGCTGCTCCGGACGACGGACGCGCTGCGCAGTGTGCATACCGTCGCTATGCGAGCGTCGCCGAAGCTCTCCGAGCCCTTCCGGAGGGCGTTCTCCAAGATCTACGAGGAGCGCAGCGACGGCGACGAACTCCTCGACCTCCGATCAAGTGCGCGCCGGGCGTTCCTGGCGAAGGACTTCCTGACGGCGTCGCGGCTCTACAAGCGCGCGCTCGTCCTCGATCCCGAGGACAGGGAGCTGCTCTTCCGCGGCAGCGAAGCGGCCCTCGAAGGGAGCGCCTATGGCTGGGCGCTGGAGCTGCTCTCCAGGGGCGTGTCGCTCGACCCCCACGCCGACTGGGATTTCGAGTTCCAGCTCGGCCGCCTCCAACACCGGCGTGGGCGCCGCGAGGAGGCGCTCCAGGCCTACGCGCGCTCGCTCGAGCGGGATCCGCACCCGCAGACCCTCGCCAACATGGGCCGCATTCATGAGGAGTTGCGAGACGTCACCGGCGCGATCAACAGCTACCGCGCCGCGCTTGCGATAGATCCGCAGCACAAGGTCTCGCGGGAGCGGGTCGAAGCGCTCGAGAAATCCTCGCGCGGCCCGGCGCCGGCCACCGACGCGACGGCAGAGCAGCATCTGGCGATGCCCGCGCCCGTGCCCCTGCAGCCGCCGACGCCGCCGACCCGCGCGTCGAGCGGCACCTGGCATGATGCCTGGGCGTCGCTCCCAGATCTTCCGAAGATTAACGCCCTGTCGCGGGTGCCGATGTCCTTGCTGACGGATGGTGCGCAGATCTTCCCGGGTGTCTTCACGGCTGCACAAATGGTGCCGCTCTACGAGCATGTCCTGAAGAATCACATGAAGGTCGTCTGGGAGAAGGCGAAGTTCTCCGACGATCAGGCTGAGGTTGAACGGCAGTGGCTGTTCAGCCAGCAGACGGCGGACATCGAGCTCGTGCTCGGGAAGCACGCGCGAGACGCGGGTGCAATCATGAACAGCTTCATCGAGAAGCAGGGCTGGGAGCGGCCGAGGCGACAGATCCTGCCTGGCCTGCTGCTGGTGCCGTGGGGTGCGGTGCCCCAGCCCTTCCACCGCGATTACGACTTCGCCGGCTACTGGTCCCGCCAGGAGGATCCGACGATCGTCGCGGGACCCTGCCAGATGTTCGATATCTTCGCTAACATGACGCCAACGCGCGTCTTCATGGTGGTTGTCCGGGGCAGCCACCTCAAAGAGGCCGGTGGGCAGCCGGTGATGCTGCCGATGGAGCCCGGCGACGTCATCGTGTTCGACCACCGGACGGCGCACCTCGGCGCAGCCTATCGCCGACAGTCGTCGGACGGCGACGCGGCGATGCCGCCCATCGTTCGGCTCACGATGAGCAACGTGTACGCCCGTGACTCGCGGTTCGGCAAGGCCCTGGCCGACAGGTACGACGCGATTCTGGCGACGGATATGGCCAGCGGCTACATCGGGGACGAATACACAGAACAGTGGCTCGGCGGAGCGGCAACGCAGGGATTCCCGTTCGACCTCATCGGTGCCTGCGCCCCTGGTGTCCCACCGCTGCCCGACTTGGCTGTCGGCGTCGTCCCCGTGCGGCCGGAGGGGCGCCCCGACGCCACGAGGAAGTGACGATTCCGATGTCGCCCCCTGTGTCTCAAGAGCAACGCCCTACCGAGATGGTCGGATTTTCGATCATCTGGATCGGCCAGGTCATCTCTGTTTTGGCTTCAAGCATGACAGTTTTCGGTCTGACCATCTGGATGTACCAGCGGACGCAAAGCGCTACCGCGATGGGACTGGTGCAGATCTTCTCCATCACGCCGTTCGTGCTGATGTCGCCCTTCGCTGGGGTGTTGGTGGATCGTTACAATCGCAGACTGATGATGATGGTCAGCGATCTGGCCGCAGGCCTGGGCACGATCCTCACCCTCGTGCTCTACTGGCTCGGGCAGTTAGAGCCTTGGCATCTCTACATGGCGGCGGCTCTGAACGGCGTCGGGAACGCATTTCAATGGCCGGCCTATTCGGCAGCCATCAGCACGATGGTGCCAAAGTCGCAGTATGGACGCGCCAATGGGATGATGACACTCGTCGAGACCGGACCGGGGGTGGTCGCGCCCATACTCGCAGGGGCATTGCTACCGCTCATCGGCCTTACCGGCATCATGCTGATCGACATATTCAGCTTCACGCTGGCCATCAGCACACTCTTACTCGTCCACATTCCGCAACCTCCACGGACATTGGAAGGCTACGAGGCGCGGGGCAATATCTGGCAAGAAGCTCTGTTCGGCTTCAAATACATCTTCGCCCGCCCCAGCCTGCTCGGCCTACAAACGATTCTCTTCGTCGGCAACTTCTTCTCATCGATCGCCTTCGCCCTACTGCCGCCCATGGTCCTGGCCCGCACAGGGCAAGACAGCATGTCGCTCGGAACGATCGATTCAGCGGGTGCGATTGGCGGGCTGATCGGAGGAGCCGCCGTCAGCGCCTGGGGCGGATTCAAACGCAACGTTCACGGCGTGTTGCTTGGCTGGGTGCTGACCAGCACTGGTTGCACATTTCTGGGGATCGGGCAGAGCCTGCCGGTTTGGGCGTCCGCATTGACGCTCACACTGATGTTCGTCCCGCTCATCCACACATCCAATCAGGCCATCTGGCAAAGCAAGGTGCCCCCAGATCTGCAGGGCCGTGTCTTCTCAGCCCGCCGCATGATTGCCCTGCTCACAACTCCGATCTCCCCAATCATCGCCGGAGCGTCGGCCGATCTCGTGCTTGAGCCGGCCATGCGAACGCCCAATGCTTTTTCAAGTTTCTTCGGGGGATGGGTGGGCACAGGCCCCGGCGCGGGGATGGCGCTGCTGATCGTCTTCTGCGGCATCGGTGGGGCGCTCGCGGGGCTGAGCGGCTATTTCATTCCTACCATTCGCAATGTCGAGACGATTTTGCCAGACCACGACACCCTGCCTCCCTCCCCGGCCTCGTGACGACGGCAGGGCCACGATGGCTGAGCCATGCTGAACGTCGCCGTATTCCTCGCTAGTGTATCATCGCTCGCCGCCCCGGCGGCGGACTCGGGCCCCACCGCCAGGGCCGCCGCGTTGCGCGGAACGATCAGCATCGACGGGCGCCTCGACGAGCCGGCATGGGCAAGCGCCGCGGGCCACGCGATCAGAGGACAGAAGCTCCCGCACTACGGGACGCCCGCGTCGCTGCCGACGACCTGGCGTGCGCTCGTCGGCGCGCGAGGCATTTACCTCGGGATTCGCTGCGATACGACGCCGGCGATCCCCATCATCGCCCGGCGGACCCGGCGGGATCGTCCCATCGAGTCCGACCGGATCACCGTCGACATCGACAGCCGTGGTCAGCGTATCGACGCCTTTCACTTCGAGATCACCGCCGGCGGCAGCATCGTCGATGGAATCAGATACAACGACACCAAGATCGATCTCCTGTGGGACGCCAACTGGAGCGCGATGGTCGCCACGGACGCACAAGGGTGGACCGTCGAGCTGGAGATCCCCTTCGAGGCGCTACGTCGTCCGGCGGAGTCCTCTGACCCAATGGGCATCCAGGTCCGCCGCTATATCACCGCGCTCGGGGAGACGGACGAGTGGTCCCCAACGCCCCGCGACGGCTCGCAAGAGGTCAGCCGCTACGGTCGCCTCGATGGGGTCAGCATGCCCGCGCGGCGGCTATCTCTCGACCTCCTTCCATATCTCTCGGTCGGACCCGTGCTAGAGACCGGCACGGGCGTCGCGCCGCGCATGATCGCCAGGGGGGGCGCGGATCTCAAGCTGCGCATCGGCACGGACCTCACCTTCGACGTCTCCGCGCTGCCCGACTACGGCAACGTGGAAGCGGACACCGCGGTCCTCAACCTGAGCACCCTCGAGCTCCGCTTCCCGGAGAAGCGGCTGTTCTTCCTCGAGGGGGTCGATATCCTCGAGACCCCGCTCAACGTCTTATATACCCGGAGAATCGGCTCGCTCTCCGGTAACGCTGCCGGCACGGTGGTTAAGGCGCCGCCCCCCGCCCCTGTCCTCGGGGCCAGCAAGTTGGTCGCCCGCCTGAGTCCGCGCTGGACGGTCGCCTCGCTCGTGGCGGTGACCCGCTTCCAGGACACCTTCGTGCGGGATCCCTCCGCCGCTCTCGCCGCCAACCAACGGCTCCTTCCGAGCTACATCTACGGCGTCCTGAGAGCTCGCTACGGGCTGCCAAACGCGGGCTCCCTCGGCCTCCTGGCGACGACGCGGACCAGCTTCGATCAGGGTCCCCGAGCGCCCTGGGCGGCCTGTCCCGATGGACAGACACCGACGCGCACCTGCTTTGCCGATACCCATGTGCTCTCGAGCGACGCCCGCATCCGCAGCAAGACGGGCATGTGGGTCGGAACGGCGCAGTTGCTCGGCACAATCCGGGTCGGCGGGACGCCCATGACAGGTATCGACGGAAACACCCTCGCCTCGGGCGACAAGGGCGGCGCGGCGCTGGCCCAGCTCCAGAAGACAGGTGGACGGCTCATCGGTGCGCTGCGCTACGAGTGGGACGGACGCGACGCCGACTGGAACGCGACCGGCTTCCTCCCGCAGCCGCACCGCCACGTCGCGGGCCTCGATCTCGCGGTGCAGAACCTGACGCCGCACGGCCCGGTCCTCGAGGACCGTTGGCACCTCGAGGTCTACGAGCAGTTCACGCTGGACGGCCTGCCCAACGGCTCCGGTTACCAGCTCGACTATCACGCCCGGACCCGCAGGTTCTGGCAGACCTTCACCGCGGTGCATTTGCGGCCCTCGTACGTCGACATCCGCGAGCTGCGCGACGGTACGCCGTTTCAGCGCGCCGGTATGGTGGGGCTCGAGCAGGAGCTCACGACGGACAGTCGCAAGCCCGTAATCGGCGAGCTCGCCGGCGCGTGGCAGCAGCGGCGCGGTAGCTACAGCCTGGGAGTCGACCTCAACCTGGACCTGAACCTGCGCGAGGCGCTGCAGTTCCGCCTCGGCGTCACCGCGGCGCTGGACCGTGGTGAGATCAGGTGGACCGAGACCGACGCGCAAAACGGGCTCTTCCGCCTTGCGCGTCTCGACGCCCGCGCCCTTGGTCTGCTGCTGCGCGTCAACTACACGATCACCTCGCGGCTCGAGCTGCAGGCGTATACCCAGGTCTTCGGGGCAGTGACCGATTACAACAACGCGTTCACGGCTCCGGTCGATGAGGATCGCGTATTATTGAACGGGCTGGTCCGCGACCCCAACGCGACCCCAATTCACGAGGGGGAGGCACTCGTCGCCGCAAACGTGTTCCTCCGCTGGGAGTACAGCCGCGGCAGCAATCTGTGGCTGGTCTTCGCCCGCAACCAGCTCGACGCGAGCGACCCGCTGAGCACGGGCCGCCTCAGCTTATATCGCCTCGGCACGCTGCCGGCGTCCTATCTCTTCATGGTCAAAACGACCGTGCTGATCGGCGCATCGAGGGCGCTCGCCAGTCGACGCCGCAAGGGGAATTGAGCGTTCCCCAGAAGGGGCCTCGGCCCACCAGGCGCACCGGCGCCGAGGTCGCGGCTCACCCACCGCGGCCCGGCTGCGCCAGATTGTGCTGCACGGGCTTCAGGCAGCGCTCCACCAGGCCAGGGACCACCCGCGCCATCGGGTGCCGCTCGGCCTCCGCCGCCCTCGCCAGCAACCAGTCCGCCGTCGCGGCCAGCGCTCCGCAGCGCTCCAGCGCTGCCAGGGCGGTGTCGGCAATCGCCCAGGTCCGCTCCGCGACGGGCAACTCGAGGATCCGGCGAATCGGCGCGACATCCTCGGGGGCGGCGTGTTCGTAGGCCCACATCACCGGGAACGAGAGCTTGCCCTCCATCAGGTCGCGCCCCTGACGCTCCCGCCCCTTGTCGCCGACCAGATCGAGGTAATCGTCCTGCACCTGGAACAGCAGCCCGAGGTCCTCGCCGAAGCACGCGGCGTTCGCCAGCACCGCCTCGCTCGCGTCGGCCGCGGCCGCGCCGGCGACCATGCACGCGGCGAACAGCGCCCCCGTCTTGCCGCGCGCCATCACCTCCCAGGTCGCCAGTGACGGCTCCACCGCCGCCTCGTGCCCACGCGGGAGCTGGAGCTGGGAATCCAGCGCCTGCCCCTCGACCACGCGCACCATCAGGAGCGCGATGACATCGAGCACGCGTCGCAGCTCCGGCGCGGCGGCGAAGCGCGCGAAGGCCTGGAAGATCAGGGCATCGCCGGCGTTGATCGCCTGCGCGGCGCCCCAGCGGTGCCACACCGTGGGCCGGCCGCGCCGGTGGGTGTCGCCGTCCTGCAGGTCGTCGTGGACGAGCGTGGCGTTGTGGATAAGCTCGAGCCCGGCCCCGAAATCCAGCGCGGCCTCGGCCCGCCCGCCCAGGTTGATGCAGATCCACACCGGCAGGAAAGCCCGCATTCGCTTGCCGCCGGTCCGCAGGTGATAGTCGATCATCTCGCCGACCAGCCCGAGCGCCGTGTTTCCGTCGAGCACGCGCCGCTCGATCGCCCTGGCGTGCAGCGCCGCCACCTCCTCGAACGAGAGCGGCAGCGGCGGCGCCGGCGGGTCGGCGGCGACCGGCCTCGGCAGCGCATCCCAGAGTGACGGGCGGATCTCATTGTGCATCAGCATTTCCTCGTGTGTCGACATTCCTGTCTCATCGTCCGCGAGCGCGGCGGACATCGCGCTGGCCCCCGGGCTCATGACCCGCTCACGATCTGCGGCCCGCCGCGTCCCCCCGCATAGCGCCGCCGCCCGTCGGTGACGCCCACGAACCGGTATCGGCCCTCCAGCGGCTCCTCCCACGGCGCAGGGTCCACCGGCAGCCCCATGATGCGCTCATACTCGGCGACGTCTATGCGCTCACGGCCCTCGAGCAGCGCCTCCACGCCGACCTTGCGCAGGGCCTCCGCCGCCCCGTCGCCGACCACACCGGAGAAGAACTCGCCGCAACACCCGCTGCCGTACGAGAACAGCCCGATGCGCCGCCCACGGAGCGC
>Ga0075163_10002304_pt1 | contig 25743 bp, 20 predicted proteins | sample JI1023141ADNA_FD_71478 | JGI IMG/M metagenome (GOLD analysis project Ga0075163, IMG submission 71478) | Wastewater effluent complex algal communities from Wisconsin, to seasonally profile nutrient transformation and Carbon sequestration -... | ecosystem: Engineered > WWTP > Effluent > Algae... | reverse complement strand
TCGGACCGGGCGCCGATCGAATGCTTGCGACGTCTCCCAGGCGCACGAATCCGCGGGCGGCACCGTTGTCCCCGGCCGGTAGCCGGAGCGGTAGGCGCTGCATCGCGTCGAGGTCGCTGCGCAAGGCTTCGGGCAGCCGCACCAGGATATCGAAGCGCCGGTCGCCCTCGAACACCGCACCGGCCTCCTGGCCGCCCAGTGCGGCGGAGACGCTGTCCTGCACATCAGCGACGTTCAGGCCCAGTCGGGCGGTGCGGTCGCGGTCGATGTGCACCGTCAGCATCGGCAAGCCGGTCGTCTGCTCCACTTTCACATCGGCGGCCCCGGGAATGCCTTCCAGCACCTCGGAGATGCGCTCCGCGGTCTCGGTCATGACGTCCATGTCGTCACCGAACACCTTCACCGCGACGTCACTGCGAACCCCCGAGATGAGCTCGTTGAAGCGCATCTGGATCGGTTGCGTGAACTCATAGTTGTTGCCCGGTACCTGCTGGACAGCGGTCTGCATCGCCTCGACGAGTTCGGCCTTGGGTCGCTTCGGGTCCGGCCATTGGTCGCGCGGCTTGAGGATCACGAAGTTGTCGGCCACGTTCGGCGGCATCGGATCGGTCGCGATCTCGGCCGTGCCGAGCTTGGCGAATACGGTGTCGACCTCCGGGAACGCCTTCACCGTCTGCTCAAGCTGCACCTGCATGTCGATCGCCTGGGTCAGGCTGGTGCCCGGAATCCGCAGCGCGTGCAAGGCAACGTCGCCTTCGTCGAGGCTCGGGATGAATTCGCTGCCCATGCGCGTCGCGAGCAAGCCCGACAGCACCACGCAAACGCACGCGATCGTGAGCACGAGCGGCTTTCTCGCCATCACCCAGTCGAAGCTCGGGGCATAACCACGCTTCGCCCAGGCCATCAGGCGGTTTTCCTTCTCGCTGATCTTGCCCGAGAGAAACAGCGCCACGGCGGCCGGCACGAAGGTCACCGACAGGATCATTGCGCCCACGAGCGCCGTCACGACGGTGAACGCCATCGGGTGGAACATCTTGCCCTCGACCCCAGTCAGCGCAAAGATCGGCAGATACACCACCATGATGATGAGTTGGCCGAACAGCAGCGCTCGCCGCGACTCTTTGGAAGCCACGAACACCTCATGGAAGCGTTCGTTGCGCGTCAGTGGGCGCCCGGCCGCGGCCTGCGCGTGGGCGAGGCGCCGCACGCAGTTCTCGACGATCACCACCGCGCCGTCGATGATGATGCCGAAGTCGAGCGCGCCCAGGCTCATCAGGTTGGCGCTGACCTTGTTGCTCACCATGCCGGTAAAGGTGAACAGCATCGCCAGCGGAATCACCAGCGCGGTGATGATCGCCGCGCGGATGTTTCCGAGAAACAGGAACAGGATCACGATGACCAGCAGCGCGCCTTCGGTCAGGTTCTTCTTGACCGTCGCGATGGCCTTGTCGACGAGCAGCGTGCGGTCGTAGACGGTTTTGGCGACGACGCCCGCGGGCAGCGTCTTGTTGACCGCCTGCAGGCGCTGATCGACCGCGCGCGACACGTCCCGGCTGTTCTCGCCGATCAGCATGAACACCGTGCCCAGCACTACTTCACGGCCATTCTCGGTTGCGGCGCCGGTGCGCAGTTCCTTGCCCAGGCCCACCTCGGCCACATCGCGGATGCGGATCGGCACGCCGCGGGCGTGGCCGACGATGACGTTGGCGATGTCGTCGATATTCGACACCTGTCCGGGGGCGCGAATCAGGTACTGCTCGCCGCTGCGCTCGATGTAGCCGGCGCCGACGTTCGCGTTGTTGCGCTCCAGCGCGGTCACGACGTCGCTGATGGCGAGGCCAAACGACACCAGACGGTCGGGCAGCGGTGCGACGTGAAACTCCTTGGCATAGCCGCCGATGGTGTTGATCTCGGTCACGCCCGGCACGGTGCGCAGCTGCGGCTTGATGATCCAGTCCTGGATCTCGCGCAGGTCCATCAGCGTGTAGGCCGTGCCATCCGGTTTCCGGGCGCCGTCCTCGGCTTCCACCGTCCACATGTAGATCTCGCCGAGACCGGTGGCTATCGGTCCGAGTGCCGGCGCGAGTCCGGGGGGCAGTTTGCTGCGTGCCTCCTGGATGCGTTCGTTGACAAGCTGGCGCGCGAAGTAGATGTCGGTGCCGTCCTTGAACACGACGGTAACCTGTGACAGCCCGTAGCGCGACAGCGAGCGCGTCTCTTCGAGCAGTGGCAGCCCCGCCATCGCGGTTTCGATCGGGAAGGTGACGCGCTGCTCGGCCTCCAGCGGCGAGTAGCCGGGGGCCTCGGTGTTGATCTGCACCTGGACGTTGGTGATGTCCGGCACGGCGTCGATGGGCAGGCGCTGGTAGTTATAGATGCCCATTCCGACCATGCCGAGCACAGCCAGGAGGACGATCCATCGTTGATCGATGGCGAAACGGATGATGCGTTCGAACATGGGATATCCCTCAGAGTGCCGCAGCGTCGCGTTCGCCGGTGCGGATACGCACCGCGGCGGCAAGCTCCGCGATCCCGACGATGCCGTCGCCCGGATGGCCGGTATGGGCCGCCTCGGTCACGGCTTCGACAATGGCCGGCGCATCGTCGTCGGTGCACAGGACCAGTAGCACCAGCGCATCGTGGGCATCCGGGTTCCATTCATCGGCAACGAAACGGTGATCCTGGCCGTGGCCGCGCGCGTGCCCCGTGGCCTTGAAAACGGTAAAACCCGGCAGGTGCGGCAGCGCATGGAGCGCCGTTTCCACGGCTTCGATCCTGTTGGGGCGAATGATTGCGGTGATCTGTTTCATCGTCGTGCCTCCGGATTAGTGATCGTGGCTCGCGCCGGCTTTGCCCAGTTCCGCCTTGATGACGAAACTGTTCTTCGCGGCATAGCGTTCGCCCGCTCGGAGTCCGCCCAGGACCTCGACATGGCGGCCGTCGCGGCGGCCCAGTTCGAGCGGTCGGGCTTCGAGCGCATCGTCATAGCGGCCGAACACCACTTTCCAGTCGCGCAGGTCCTGGATTGCGTCGGCGGCCACGGCGACCGGCACCTGCGTTTCGTCCGCAAGCACTTCGACCGTGACCGGCAAACCGGGGCGCCACAGCCCCTTGTCGTTGTTCACCACGATTCGCGCCATCGCGCTGCGGGTCTGTTCGCCCATCAGCGCGCTGACATACGCGATACGCCCCTCGGCTACGGCCTCGAATGCGTTCGCCCGCACGCTCGCTTTCTGCCCCGTCGCGACCACGGCCAGGTCCTGCACCGACACCGGCGCCTCGATCCACACCGACGACAGGTCGGACACGGTGAACAAGGCGGCATCCTCCTTGACCGATTCGCCCACCGAGACCCGCTTGTCGGTGACGACACCGTCGATCGGCGCGCGCAGCTCGTAGCGCGTCAGGCTCCCGTCGCCGCCCGGCGCACTGCCCAGCGTAGCGAGTTTCTGCCGCGCACTCAGCGCATCGATCTCGGCTTCCTGCATCGCGGCGCGCGCCTGCAACATGTCCTGTTCCGGGGAGATCTTCTCTTCCCACAAGGTCTTCTCACGCTCGTACGTGGTGCGTGCAAGGGCCAGGCGGCGCTGCGCCGCGAGCAGCTCTGTGCGCTGATCCGCCAGCGCCTGGCTGCTCAGCACGGCCAGCACCTGGCCCTTGCGGATGCGGTCGCCGGCGTTGGCGGCAACGGACTCCACCAGCCCTGCCAGGCGCGGCACCACCTGCACCGTGCGGTCGCTGTTGTAGCGGACCTCCCCTAGCAGGCGCAAGGTGGTGCCGATCGTCGCCGGCCCCGCCGTGGCGAGTTCCACGCCCGCCCCCTGCAACTGGGCGTCGGTCATCGCGACGCGGGCTTCGGCCTGTTCGTAGCCGAACTGGTAGGTCTTGCCGTCGTGCACCGCCCGCACCTTCACCGCGAAGGAATGCGGCTCGACCACCACGGCGTCGCCCTTGAGGTAGTCCTTTTCCTTTTCGAACTTGAAGACTTGCGCCGGTTGCCCCAGGCGCTCGAGCGTGAGCTCGACCTGGCTCTGGTCGACAGCGAGCGGCTTGCCGTCGAGATAGGGGTACAGGCGGAACTGCGGCTCGACCCCGGTCTCGAAGATCGTCACTTCGACTGCGTAGCGCCCATCGCGCAACAACTTGCCGCCATGCGGACCTTTCGCCGGTTCGGCACGCGCCTCATCGTGCGCCTCGCCGTCTTCGTCGTCGTGCTCGTCGGCATGCTGGCCGCCCTTCTCGTCGTCATGGGCTGCCTCCTGGTGCTCGCCATGCCCGTCGCCGGCCGGGGCGGTTTTCTCGCTGGTCAGGATCGCGGCGCCAAGTAGGAATCCGGCGGCGAGAACGGCGACAATCGCCAACATCTGCTTCTTGGGTTTCGGTTCGTTCATAGATGTCTCCAATGCTTTCAACGGGTAGCGGGCGCAGATGCGATGGGTTCCGCATCACCGCTTCCCAGGATGCGATCCAGTTCGGCGCGGGCGCGATGCGCCTCGGCCATCGCGCGCAGCGCCTGCACGCGCGCCTCCAGCAGCGTTCGCTGGGCGTCGAGCGCCTCGAGGAAGCTGAACTTGCCGAGTTCGAATCCCTTGACCGCCGCTTCATAGGCGCTTTGTGCGCCGGGGAGAACCTGCGTGGCGAGCGATCCCGCCTGCGTGCGGGCCGACTCCAGCCGTTCGCGCGCCTGCACGGCGTCGGCGGAAACCTGAAGTTGAGCGAATCTCAGCTCCTCACGGGCCTTGTCCTCGCGCTTCAGCGCCTCCAACAGGTTGCCCCGGTTGCGGTCGAACAGCGGGAGCGGGATCGACACGCCGACGACCGCCTGGTTGCGGCCGAGCGCTTCCTCGCGCTTCGCCCCCAGGCTGACGGTGAGATCCGGGATACGGCGTGCCTTCTCGAGTTCGGTGAGGGCCATGCGGCGTTCGATCTCCAGTCGCGCCCGCCGCAGCGCCGGCGCGTTCTCCACCTGTTGCTGCAGGTCGTCCAGCGTCGGGGCAGTCGGCAACGCGTCGAGACGGCCATCGAGCACCAAAGCGTGAGGCTGGCCTTGCCCGAGCAGCGCAGCCAATCGTGCCTGCGAACCCCGCCACTCGCTGCGCGCCTGATTTGCTTCCACTCGCACGCCGGCTTCCGCGACCTGCGCCTTGGTTTCCTCGATCGGCGCCACCTTGCCGGCCTTCACGCGCAAAGCCGCCGCGCGCGTCGCGCGCCCGGCCAATTCAAGGGCTTCGTCTGCCACGCGCACGCGTTCCTGCGCGGCGAGCGCATCGAAATAGCCCGTGGTCACGGCCGCACGTAGCGCCAGTCGCCGTGCCGCCAAGTCCTCGGTTGCGATGGCGTAGCCGCGCTCGGCTGCGGCCAGGCGTGCCGTCCGCTTGCCGCCCAGTTCGATCGGCTGGTTCAGTTGCAGCGTGGTGGTGCGTGTTGCGCGCTGCGTGTCTTCCTGCAGGTAGGAAAGTTCGGGATTGGGGTATGCGCCCGCCTGTTGGCGAATGCCTTCGTTGGCGCCCACCTCCAGCGCGGCGGCCGCAAGATCCGGGTTATGCCTGAGCGCAAGGTCGATGGCTTGGCGCAGGGAGAGTCGTTGTGCTCCTGCCGCGGCGCTCGCGGTCGGCGCCTGGGCAGGCGTTGGCGCAAGCGCAGCCGGTACCGATTCAACGTTCGGGGAGCGGGTCGTGGGGCCGTCCTGCGCCCATGCGGCTATGGGAAGACACAACGCCACACACAGCGTCACGCCGCCCCTCGGGGGTACTCTTCTCATGAAATCCTCGTCGGGAATGGGTCCAATCCGCTCGGGCGATGGGCGCGACGAGACGGATCATGGAAAACCGACGAGGGGAAGTGCGCGATCGATTAGTCGATCGGTGCGTGGACTACACTGCTTACCCTCGCCGGCTTGTCAGGCGAGGGTGAATTGGGGCGGACGAAGCAGGTTGTCGCGCGGAGCATCGGAGACAAAAGCCCCGTAAGGGCTTTCACCCATCCCGGGTGCAAAGATCTCGGCTAGGCGCGAATCATGAAGGATGGCGTGAGTGCAGTGGCTGTGTTCGTGGTCCGCACTGCAACTCGCGTCCCATGCCTTGCCTTTCTGGCCACCATCCGCTTTCAGGGTACTGCCCTGATGATCGTGGTGATGTGCGTGATGACCGATATGCTGCATTGCAGCCGGACTCTCTTCGTGCAGGCAATACGCCGCCAGAACAGTGGTTCCCCACTGCAGCGGCAGAAACAACACGAGAAAAGCGATCACGAAATTACGCACGGGGTCGATTGTAGGTTACCGCGGCAGTGCCGTCACCTTGCCGGCGCAGCCGCGCGACACCGACGCACTTTGACCAATGCATCGGAGGGGCGCCACAGCTTCGGTCATGCAGAGCTGAGTACCGGGAGGGCGTCTTACCTGCGCCTTCAACGCGCCGCGCACGTCAATTGTCACCATAGAGTTCGTCCATGCGCGCGCGCTCTTCGGGCGACATGTTCAGCAGTTCGTTGACGACTTCTTGGCGTGTCTTGCCCGGCCCGGTATTCCTCGACGGGACAGGCAGACCTCGCTGCAGATAGTAATAGCTCCCCTCCGCCTTCGCCTGCTCCAGTTCCTTGAGTACCTCGGCGCGGGTCTTGGTGCTCGTGGAATGGTCCGGATGGAAGGTGAAGCCGGCTTCATTGTTTGCGGGGTGCCACAGCGAATCGGCCAGCGCGGCGGTGGGCGCAGCGAGGACGGCGGCGAACAGCGGCACGAGGGTGGCGGAACGGATCTTCGGCATGATGGGACTCCTTTCGTCGGTAAGTGTGTGCCGCGCGGCCGAGGCATCGTGGCTGGACACGGGACGTACTGTAGGAAACCGTCCACGTCGAATCGCGAACAGCCCGATTACGAATTCGTAATGTCGACGCCCTGCCGTGTCCGCGATAATCCGCGCATGAAGATCCTGGTTGTCGAAGACGAGCCCAAGCTCGCCGAATACCTGCGCAAGGCGCTGACCGAGAGCAGCTACGTCGTCGATGTCGCGCATGGCGGCATCGATGGTCGCTACCTTGCGATAGAAGGGCATTACGACCTTGTCCTGCTCGACGTCATGCTGCCGGGTCTGGACGGTTTCACCGTCCTGCGCGAGTTGCGGCGCGAGAAAAACGTCCCGGTGCTGATGCTGACCGCGCGGGACAAGGTGGAGGACCGGGTGAAGGGTCTGCAGGCGGGTGCGGACGACTATCTGGTAAAACCCTTCGCCCTCTCCGAGCTGCTCGCCCGTGTACAGGCGCTGTTACGACGCGGCGCCGTTTCGGCGGCAGGCCAGGATCCCACAGTGCTTGAACTGGCCGACCTCGAACTCGATTTGGTCCGGCGCAAGGCTACGCGCGCCGGACAGCGACTCGATCTGACGGCGAAAGAATTCACGCTGCTTACGCTGCTGCTGCGCCGACACGGGCAGGTGCTGTCGCGCACCGCGCTGGCCGAGCAAGTGTGGGACATGAACTTCGACAGCAATACGAATGTCGTGGAGGTCGCGGTGCGCAGGTTGCGCAGCAAGATGGACGATCCCTTCGAAAAGAAATTGCTGCATACCGTGCGCGGCATGGGTTACGTCCTAGAAGACCGGGAGTCCTGAAGATGCGGAGTCGGCGTTCGCTCGGCCGTTGGTTGTCGTGGTGGCTGGCCGTGCAGACCTTCATCGGACTCGGGCTCGTCTGCATCGTTGTGTACGTCGCCACGAGCCTCAATTTTTCGGCGCGACAGGACGAGGAGCTTCGGCACAAACAGGAGGTGATCCGCCACCTCGTGGACGAGATCGTGACGCAGGACGATCTGGTGAGCTTGCGTCACAAACTCGACGATTTCTTCTTCGGCCACGCCGATCTCCGCCTGCGGCTCACCGAGGGCGCCGACGTGCTCGTCTACGCGACCCACCCTGCCGGCGGCATGACCGGGCATCTGCGCCAAATCGCATTCGACATCCCTTCACCGTGGTCGCGCACAGTCATGCTGCGCGCCGAGATGGCACTCGATACTGCTTCCGACGCAGAGTTGATGAGGCGGCTGGCGTGGACCCTGCTGGCGAGTGCGCTGGCCGGCGCGGGAATCGTATCGGCGAGTGGGGCGTGGCTCGTGCGACGCGCACTGTTGCCGGTGCGTGACCTGGCCCGGCAGGCGGCTGCGCTCGCCCCGGAGAACGTCGGTCAGCCGCTGGACGGCTCCGCGCAGGCTGAAGAGTTGCAGCCGCTGGTCGCGCAGTTCAATGCACTGCTTGCACGGCTAGAAAATGCGTACCAGCAACTGGAAGGCTTCAATGCGGACGTCGCCCATGAGTTGCGAACGCCGCTGGCGACGCTGATCGGGGAGACCGAACTGGCATTGAGTCGGGAACGAGCTGTCGCGGAACTGCGAGAGGTGCTGGGATCGAATCTCGAAGACCTTCACCGCCTCGCAGGGCTCGTCAATGACATGCTATTTCTGTCGAAGGCCGATCGCGGCGAGCGGGCCCGTCGGGAACCTGTCGGCGGTCTTGCCGCGCTTGCAGCCGAGGTTGTCGAATTCCACGATGCCTCGCTGCAGGAGGCTGGTGTGGCGGTTCGCATCCGTGGCGATGCCAGGGGGATCTTTGATGCGGCACTATTGCGCCGAGCGTTGTCGAACCTCCTCGCCAATGCGACCCGGTTCGCCGAGCGTGGCTCGATGATCGATGTAGACATCGTGACGGCTCCGTCTGAAGTCGTCCGCCTATCCGTCAGCAACACCGGCCCCACGATCCCCGCCGAACACCTGCCGCGCCTGTTCGACCGCTTCTATCGGGCGGACCGGGCACGCGAACATGGGGATACCAATCATGGGCTCGGCTTGTCGATCGTCGCAGCGATCGCGCGCATGCATGGTGGCAGCACGTTCGCCCGGTCGTCGGCAGCCACGACGACTGTCGGCTTTAGTGTATCGGCCGGAAACTGCTAAGCCAGCACACTCGTTCCATTCGATCACCGACCTAGCACTACGGCACCAGTGAGGATCTCCCCGGGTATGACGCACCCACCTTCACACTTATACCTGTCGGATATACGTCACAGCGTTCCGTGCAAGTTTGGGGCTTCGACGATATTGGCCGCCTCACCCCGCTGTGCCGCCTCCTATCCGCTTCCTGTTCGTCAGGCCAGCGCTTTGCCTTCGGCTTCCTCCAGATCCGCAGTTACCCGCGACACCCTTGCCGTTCGGCTAACTCTTCCCCTTGCCGGGCGAGTAGAGGACTTGAACCTCCAAGTGAGTGCGCCCTGCCGGGCGCACCAATGAAACGGCCCCGAAGGGCCGCCAAGAGGTGCAGGATCAATGCACCAACTGCCGTGCCAGCGCCACCTCCACCGAGTCGCCGTCCTGATTCAGGACATCGAGCCCGGATTCGGGCACGTCTCCCGAGGTGCTCTGCGACACCATGATCTTCCTGGCCATCAGCCCCAGGCAGGTCATCTGCGAGGTCGCGGCGTAGCCCAGATAGATCACCTTCACCGGCTGTTTCTGGCCGATGCGCCATGAGCGCCGCGCGGCCTGCTGCAACGAATACACGTTGTAGCCCGACTGGAGGAACACGATAGTCGGGAACTCCAACAGGTCCAGGCCGGTTTTCACCAGCTCCGGGTTGGTGACGAGCACGTCTATGCCGCGATCGAGCTGCTCGGCGATCCAGTCCTCGCGGCGAGCGGCATCCACGCTCGCGCGCAGCACCGCCACCTTGAAGCCTTCCTGCTCCAGCAGCACCTTCAGGCGCGACGTGGTGTCGCGCGTGCCGGTGTAGACCGAGTAGACCAGGGTCTTGCGACCTTCCGCTTTCTCCTGCTTGCAGATCTCGATCAGCTCGCGCTCCTTGGGCATCACCTCCAGCTCGTTGAACTGGGCAGGGATGAAGGCCAACGTCTGGCGCGTGCGTGGGTGCGTCACCGTCTCCGATCGGAAGCAGCAATCCGGCCAGGCCAGCAGCACATTGAGGACCACACCCAGCAGCGTCGTGTCGCGCTTCGCCAGGGCTCGCTTCAACTCGGCGGTCAGACGCCCCGACAGATCGCGGTAGGCCGCGGCTTGTGCCGTGTCCATGGCGACTTCACGGAACTCTTCGTCATACGGCGGCAGGACGTTGCCACCGATGTCCTTGAGCTTGAGAAAGACCGTGAACGGCAGGACGCAACGCAGCACGCCCTTTGGACCGAAGCCTGGCGCCTTGACCGTGCGCACCGATACCTTGGTGCCCTTGGCGGTCTTGTGCGCCGTGCCCGTGCTCTCGGAGTAGATGTCCTTGAGCACGCCGTGATCGCGCATGAACGCCATCGCGGCCGACGTCATGGAACCTTGCTTGATTGGCCGGTAGCCGTCTTCGATCATCCGCCCAGGCAGGGCTCGGAACAGCAGGTGGAACAGGTCGTCGCCGTAACCGCCCATCAGCGTGCCGGTGAGCAATAGCGTCTTGCGCGCCTTGGCGGCCAACACCCCCATGGCCTGGCCCTGTGCGGAGCCGCCGTTCTTGTACTCGTGCGCCTCGTCGGCGATGAGCAGGTCGAACGTGCCTTGGGGAAGCTGCCTCTTGATGAACTCGGACGGCTGGTAGCCGCCCTCGCCGAAGCCGAACTCCATGTTGGCCATCGCACGTTCCATGCGATGGGCTTGCCGGTCCGAGAAGACCAGCTCGCCGTTGCCATCCATCAGGTTGATGAACTCGTGGATGTTGTCCCCGAGCATCGACGCCAGAAAAGCGTCACCGAACTTCTGCATCAGCTTTTGCGCGGTGACTTCGCCAATCGTGGGAATACGCTTCAGCGCCTTGAGCACGGCCGACGACTGGTCGCTGGTGGACAAGCCCCTGGGACGAATCAGCGTCCACAATGGTGCGGCGCAGTGGCTGCACTTGCGGCGGGACTCCTCGGCTTCGAGTTCGACCGGGTTGACCGGCTCGCCGTCGAGGTCGGTGATGATGTGGCCGCAGTCCGGGCACGTTCCCACGTCGCCGTGGGGCGTGCGCCGCCGGGTGAAGATGGGCTTCCAGTGGAAACCCATCCGCATCCGCACGCGGCCGAGGACGAAAAACTCCTGGCCGTGTGCCGGCACGCCCAGCTGCTCGCGCAGCTTCAGCAGCTTGACCAGCGTGTCCGGGCCGTTGAGCACCCAGACCTTGGCACCGGCCACCGTCTCCTGGACTTCCCGCCGCCACTTGTAGACCAGGTGGGGTGGCGAGAGCACCAAGGTGCGACGGTAGCCTTCGGCGTTGAGCACGGCGGCGGTGGCAATACCCACCGTCGTCTTGCCGCAGCCCATCTCGCCATTGACGATCGCAGCACGTTCGCCGCGATCGGCCAGCAGCTCGGTGACGGCATGGACCACATCGGCTTGCGCCTGGAACAGCTTGCGCTTGAGACCCGCGAGGACGATCTGGCGATGCGCCCGCGGCTGGCCGGTGTAGACCGGCGGGTTGGCTCGGTTGAGCGAATCAAGCAGCTCGTCGCCGAACTCGGACACGAAGTCCTGCAGGCTGAGCGTGAGGCGAGAAGCAGCCGCTTCGAGCAGGTTGCCCTGGACAGGCGTGTCTTCGGCGGCAGTGGGAACAGTTTCAAGATCGAGGGACATGGTGATGCTCCAAAGAAAATGGGGCATGCACCTCCCCCGTGGGGCGATGACATGCCCCAGGGTGGGAAGAACGGAACGGCGCGAGGCCGCCGGATGCGGATCAGTACTCGCTGGGCAGCAGCAGCGTGGTGACGCTGCGATCCCATTCGGTGATGATCCAGAGCTTCAGGTCGGGCGTGACCTGGTAGGACGAGAACAGACGATCCTCGCCGGACTTCAGCGCGGCGTCGTTCAGACGCCGATCATCGTCGCTCAGGTCGCCCCAGTCGCCATGAAGATGGCGGCGCAGGTACGGCACGGCGTTGAGACGGCCCTGTCGGACCAGTCCATCGACGCCGACGGTCATGACCACCTGCCCTGACGGGAAGCGTGGCTGTGAAACGAGGTTGAGGACTGCGAGTGCCATGGAGGTTTCTCCTTCTGAAAAAAAGGGGCCACGGCACCCCATCGGGGCGACATGACCCCGGTGGGTGGATGAAAGCGACGGCGAACCGTCATGGAACAATGATCAGCGGATGGTGAGCACCTCGCCCCGTGTCGGGGAACCTGGTGTCATGTCCCAGGCGCGGATGACCGGCACGAACTTGTCGGTGAGGATGCGCGTCTCGGCCACGGAGCCGTCGTCGCGTTCGGTGTATTCCGTCTGGAGGGTTTTCTCCTTGTGGGTATCACCTTTGACGACGAGCACGCGCCCGCTCCTGGACCGCACCACACCGCAAATCGCGCCCGCGGCCAAGGCTAGTGCGAGATGCCAGTGCGACAAGGCCCGCGCCGGTGGCCGCAGCGACTGCTGCGCGGTGCCCAGGTGCGTATCGAGCGCCGGCCAGAGCCCTTGCAGCCGATCGACTTCATCGACGAACTGCTCGGGCTCCATCGTCACGCGATAGAAGTGCTCCGGCTCGACCGGGCTGGCTGGAACCACGTAAGGCAGGAACGGCCATTCGAGAGGAAGCTCTTCGGCTTCGGTGTCACCCTGCCCGATCTGCAGCAGCAGACCGCGAACAGCCTTGACCGAATCCGATGCCTGGTCGCGCTGGCGAACCCGGCGACCGAAGATCACTACCTGCTTGAACTGCATCTCCACCGCACGGTAGATGTGCAGGTCGGCGAAGTGGCGCGTCAGCCATCCGACCAGCTCGGCATCGAGCACGTAGGATGGCACGATGAAGACCAGCACGCCGCCGTACTGCAGCAGCGGCAGCGCACGCTGGTAGAACAGTTTCTCCAGCCTCGCACGCCCCTGGCCCTGGTAGCCGATGTTCCCGTTGGCATCCTTGCTCAGGTCGCCATAGGGTGGGTTGAGCCACAGCAGGCCAAAGGTCTGGCGTGAGACCAGCGTGTCCATCAGGTCGCCGTGGATACAACGATCAACCAGTTGTCGGGCATGACGTGCCCGCTCGGCGTCGTACTCGACGGCGAACGCCTGCACCTGCTCGCGCCCGAGGGCGTGGGCGGCTTCGGCGATCGCCACGCCTTCGCCGGCGCAGGGATCGAGGATGCACATCGGCCCATCTGCGGGCGCCAGTGCGGCGAGCGCTCTTTCGAGCGTGGGTTCATCCGTGGGGAAGTAACCGTTCTTGACGAAATTGCGGGCGAGCCGCGGGAACATGAGTGCCATGGGGATCTCCTGGGGCATGTCGATGGAAGGAAGCGGACATGCGCGCGCGCATGTCCGATGCGGAGACCTCAAGCCACCGCTTCGAGCGGCAGGTCGGAGACGATCGGACGCCCGGAGGCGTCAGCGGTGAGCACGTTGCCGCGGATTAGTCCGCCCAGCGCCTGGGTCAGCGCCGGTACGTCGATGGCGAGCCGATGGCCTTCCAATGGCCCGAGGGCGAACGGAAGGCGGGTCAGCATCGACCGCGCCTGCAATAGCTCCAGCACGATGTTGCGCCAGTGATCGAGCAGCGGCAGCGGGCAGGTGTCCCGCACCAGCGACCACAGCCGGTCGAACCGGTGAGCGGACTCGCGCGGCAGAAGCGCCAGCGCGCTGGCGTTGGCCTTGTCGGGCCGAACGCAGCGTCGGTCGAACAGCCACACGTTCGTCAGCGAGCCGAACAGCGTGCGGCGGTAAGCGCGCGTGATGCGCTTTTCCAGGTTATCGACGTTGCCGACGAAAACTGGGAGCGAGCCGCCCTGCCCGGTGACGATGTGGAACTGGTCCAGCCCCTGCTCGTCGCGACCGAGGGTCAGACGGGCCAGGAACTCCTGGACGGCGGTGTCGCGCGCCCAGATGGACAGGAAGACCAGGTTGCCCTGTTCGTCGCCGACACAGCCATCGGCCATGAGGTCGGGGCATTCGTCGACGCGATACAGAGGGCGGGTCGATGAGGTTGGGAGCATGGTGATGTCCTCTCGATGAAGGCAGGGACAGCACCGGCCCCAGGGGCGGGTACGGCCCCTGGGGGATGGAAGAACGCTCCGGTCGGAGCGGGGTGTGAGAACCGCGAACCCAGCACGGGATGGGTAGGGCCCGCGTGGAGATCAGGCCTTCAACTGCCGCAGGCCTTCTGCCAGCATCCACAGCGCCCGGTTGAGCCGGACGTTCTGGTCAATGCCTTGCACCGGTCGCGTCCGTTGATGCCGGCCCTGGGCCGTCCGGCTGGAGAGGCCGCCTTTGACAAGGTTTTCCTGCACCCGGTTGAACACCGACCACAGGTCCGAGCGCTTGTCGTCGAAACGGCGGGGCGCCAGCACCTGGCTCTCGGTGATCGGCAGCGCCTTGTTCTGGCTGTCGTACTTGAGCGTCAGGGCCGAGCGCGCGAAAACCTCGGCCTCGCCGTCTTCGAGCGCGATGGCACGCATGACATCGCGGGAGTCCTGCACCTGCGCGAAGCCCTGCAGGACCTCATAGGCGCCTTCGATCACCTGTTCGGTGACGTTGCCCTTGTGGGGCACGCGAACATCGCCGAACGTATCGCCGCAGACCAAGCCGTTCTGGCAGACGAAGCGGAACATGCCGGCCAGCATCTGGTAGCTGCTGGTGCCGTCGTGCGAGTTCAGCAAGATGACCTCGTTCGCCTCGGCGCCGTTGATCTGGCTCGCATGGCGAAGGCGGAGCATATGCTTGGTGTAGTCGCGGCGGTCCTCCTGGCGCACGCGGGTCTGGCACACCATGAACGGCTCGAACCCTTCTCGGCGCAGCTCCGCCAGGACGGCAGCGGTTGGTATGTAGCTGTACCGCTCGGAACGGCTTTCGTGCGGGGACTCTGCAAAGATCGACGGTGCGACCGCATGGATCTGGTCGTCTGACAATGGATGGTCCGCACGCAGCGTCGGGGAATGTGGTGCGAAACGAGAAGCGAGTTGCATGGCTATCTCCTTGAGGATGGAAGCAATCGGCCTCGACCGGCTTGGAGCCAGGCGTGCGCGAGTGCGTGGGACAAAAAGGGCCCTGCGATGCAGGGCCTGGACGGGGACAGGTAGGAAAGAAAAAAAAGCCGGAGCCCCTCCCCGTCGGAGAAGAACCCCCGGCGGGTGGTGGAACGTCGCGGGCGCGACGGACGGATCAGGCCTGGGCGCGGTGCCAGTCCTGGGACAGCGGTGCGAACTCGTAGCCGAGCGCTCCGAGGCGGTCGCGCTGCTGACGCAAGACACGGCGATCCACGGTGGCGTCGAGCTTGACCCTGTCGCCCAGCGGCCAGAGCGCGCCGAACAGCGCCTCATCCTCGTCGGCCGAGGCCTCGGGGAACTGGGCGGCCGGTTCGCTGCCGAACGGCGTGGTATCGATCAGGGGATCGCGCGGGTTGCGGGACTTCGCCTTGGCCGGTGCCTTGGGGGCGGCCGGCGCGGGGGTCTGCGCTTCCTCGTCGATCGGATCGATCTCCTGCGGACTCAGCCGGCGGGCCTCGTCGCGGCTCAGGGCATCGATGTTGGACAGCGTCATCCCGCCCAGGAGGGCGCGGATCTCGATGACCATGCGGCCGCTGGCGTTATAGGTGGAGGGGCGAATCTCGGCGATGACGAAATCGCCCTCGTACTTGCCTTCGGCGTACTGGTCGAGTTCGGCGTTCTTCACGACGAACTCGCCGATGGAAGTCGCCAAGCGACCGACGTTGAAATCGCCGTTGCGGCCGTGAATAGTCTTGATGGCCAGTTGGCCGGGGATGCTGATCATGAAGATCTCCTGCTGAAGAGCGAGCGATCACCCGCCACCAGCATGGAGGTTTCGGTGACGGGTGATCGGGGAAGGAAAGACAAGGCTCCGGAGGGTGGAAGCCTCGTGGATCAGAACGACTCGGCAACAGCCAATGCGGAGGCATCGGCGGCGGCTTCGTCGGCAGCCACAGCGGCGGGCCCGGAAGGCTCCGGTGCTGCGGACTGCGGCTCGGCGGGCGTGGAAGTCGCGGGGACTTCCGCGTCGCGCTCGTCGCCATCAGTCGGCTTCGGCTCGGCCTTGTAGACGAGCTTGCCATCGACCTTGATCCAACTGATGAACAGCAGGCGGGCCTTGAGGCTCACGCCCTGTTCGCCGGCACGCTTGCCCTTGGAATAGGTGAAGGTGTCGGTCCACAGGTCGCCCAGACGGAACCCGATCATCACTTTCCTCTCTGCCTCGACGGCATCGATGCAGCGGTGAACCAGGTGCTGCGCTTCCGAACCCGATACGCGCGTGTCGAAACGCACATACGAGACGTCATCGCTGGGACCGTTCAGGGCCGCAATGTCGCAGGCCAGGAAGGCATCACCTTTCTTGGGCTTCACTTCGCGGATCCGATTGAGATACCCGAGGCCGATGATGTGCAGATCGAAGTAGGACTTTTCGGGGAAAGTGGTCATGGTGAATCTCCTGTAGGACAAAAAGGCGGAGACACACCCGACCTAGGCGGGGAAGGTGTGGAACCCCGCGTGGGTTGATGGAGCAGCTTGGTGGCATCACCATCGGTAGCGCCGGTGGTCGTTCGCGTATCGATGCCGGTGCGAACTGGAGTGATCAACGCGGTCTGAACCGCGCCGTAGCCTTGACGATCATGGCTACCTGGGCATGCTGCTGACGGATGTCAGCGGAACATGGCAGGAAGCGTGGAGCTAGGACGACACCCGCGCGAGCAGATATCGGTATTCGCCAATGCCCGCATTGGTGGGGTTTCGGTGACGAAGCGCCAGTAATGCGTCAGGCGGCGACTCGTTGATTTTTCAGTTTTGCACGGTCCGGATTCGACTAGAAGCTGATGTTCGTGCCGCGTCGGGCTGAAAGGCAGGTGACAAAGTACAGCAGTCGTTCGAGACGACTGACCACCGACAAGTCGTCGGCCTTATGTGGAGCTCCACATAATGAAGAGAGTCTTTTGCCTGGCGGACGCGGCGCACCGCGGCCGACTGGCGCCATGCGCGCTTCCCGCGGCCGGTAGGCAAAAGATCCCGTTGGACTGAACCGCCGCTCGGGCGGTGGGGCGCTATGGGGATTGAATCGGCGGAGTGCCGGTACGTGGCGCCGGGATGGCGATCAGCACCGAGTCGCCTGCCGGGCCGAGCGGTACCGCGGCACGCGTGGCGAAGGCGTCGTGCATCGGATGCGTGCGCCGCTCCACACGGGCGGTTGGCGCTCGGCGCCGGTCATGCCTCCACATAATCGAGGCATCTACATAATCGGCCATCCCAGTCATTCGATCACCGAACGCGGAACGACTGCTTATGGCATAAGTGGTTGCCCCAGAGCGGAGGGCCGAACGCTCGGCATTGCACCCAATCTCGGCATGCCCGCGAAGGGACGCTCTATGCCAAGAGCGATTGTCTACCGCGCCTGCTGCTTAGGCAGCTGATCTCGGAGTAAGGGCGCAAGTGCAACGGTTTTGCGTGATCTAGGCCGCCAATCGAGGTGCAAGACGTGGGGTAGGCAGTCTAAGAGAGCCGTCATAGTCGCTCAATCTCTTCGGAAGCGAACCATTGGTTACGAAGCGCGGCCGCGATGAGAGCATCGGGATCCTCGGTGTAAGCAACAAGTGCTAGGCTTTTCTCGGCGCGCGTGCATGTGACGTACAAAAGACGGCGCGTACGTGTGATGCCGCCGTCGGTCGCGTCGGCAAGATGCTTGCGGTCCATATCCGACAGCGGCTTGGCTTCGAACAATTTATCGTAGGAAAATAGAAATCCGCGCGCATCGCTGTCGTCGAGGATCACCAGCACGCGCTCAAACTCGAGGCCCTTCACACCCTGATGGGTTCCGAACGGACCCCGGTCACTAACATACTCCGCGAACGGAATCGACTGGTTGTATGGCGTCTCCAAGAACGCCCGCCAGGCCTCGAGGCTTGCGGGTGACGCTTCTGCCGACTCCTCCTCGCCCTCCGATCCGTCGTCATCGGTGACCGGCTCGGCCTCCGCTGCCGCAGTGTCATCGACGACAAAGGGGCGGAGCGCAGCAGGAATCTCAAACAACCGGTGCTTCGCAACGCATTTCAGCACGGTGAGGAAGGTGGTGGCAGAGTGTTCGGGGTTCAGGGCGAGCAGCGCATCCATGCCGGCGCGTATCGGCAGCAGCGGATCGTCCGGCGTCGAGGTCTGTGCAATGGACGATCGCTTGAGAAGCGGCGAGGTCGCGCGTAGGTGAGCCATTACCGAGAACGCATCCTCCGCGCGCGCTGCGGCGATGAGGGGAGCGACCCGCTCGGTGAATAGCCTCAACCCGGCAAGCTCCCCGGTCCGTAGCCCCGTCGAAAGGCGCGAGTCTCGATCGAGCGCTTGAAACATCTCAAGAAAACCGCATCGCGAGGCCGCCATATGGTGTTCAAGCGTGAGCGCTTTGACCGTCGCTTCGTTGCGCCAATTCAAATCGCTGCACAGACTGGCCATCCGCTCGCGAACGCGTCGTTCGAAAGCTGGCTTGTCAGGGATGCCGCTGGATGCGACGAAAAGACGGACAAAACCGACTTCGCTGTCGTCGCGGGCCACTTGGCTCTGGCGATCGACCGGCGCCCGCAGCACGTTGCCGAGCGCGATCACGCGCTTGGGCGAGCGATGGTTCAACCGCTTGACCGGCCGTGCCCAATCCTCAGGCACGAGGCGCTCTAGCTCGGGATGACCGTCAAGGAAAATGCGCTGCATCGTGTCGCCGAACAACCCTATTCCGAACTTGCCCGTGTTTGCAGCAGCGAGTGCGAAAAACGCTTCGAGCAGCCCCTTGTTCGTGTCTTGGCTCTCGTCAATGAGCAGAAATGGATATTTGTTTACGAGCACCGCCCGCATCGACGGCTTGGTCTGGATGAAGGCCGCCGCAATCTTCAGTACCTCGGAATGCGACAACGAGTCCTGGCCGAAATTGTCACCGTTGGGGTTGTAGGTGAAACGCCGGGGTACGCTAAGCCATTCGAGGCGCCGCATTGTCGAGGCGATGGCGCGCTCACGATCTAGCGCCGCCTTGGTGCCGGCGCGGCCTTTCGCCTGCTTCTCATGCAATTCGGCAAGATCGGCAGGAAGAGTCTCGAGCAGCCATGCCTGAATATCCCTATGGTATGTTTCGATATGCCGCCAGCAGAAGCTGTGAATCGTCGAGATCGGGAACAGCGGATCCTCACCAACGCGCTCTGCAATCTCGTCGGCCGCAGCGTTCGTATAGGTTATTACCGCGATCTTCTTGCCCGTGCGTCGGAACGCTGCGCCATGGTCTTCACGGAACGCGTCGAGCGCGCTTTTCAGTGAGCGCGTTTTTCCGGAACCGGCACCTGCATAAAGGAAGAAGCTTTTGGGGGCGGCTGGGTTCAGGCATTCCCGGATTTGCGCGTCTGCTCCATCATCGAAGTCCGGCGGCGCTGTCTCAATCGCGACCATTGGCTACTCCCGCCTTGATTTCGCTGTCAGCGATTTCTTTGCCTACCGCCCCTTCGAACCATTTGAGACCGGCTGCGATATAGCCCGGCGGCTTGATCGCCTTTGGATCTTCCAACATCAGGCAGTCGAGCGCGAACGCCGCCTTCTCGGCGGTCTTCAGTAAGTCGAACAGCTCATCTTCCAGGTCATTCCCTGATAGGCCCTGCGCGACGATGTCGCGGATCTTGGCTGACGTGATCGAGCCTTCGACGTGCTCGACGGCGTTAAGGTTCTCCAAGACCAGAGCGTCCTCGAAAGTACGAGGAATGATGAAACAGTCACCTTCGCTGGTAGCCCCAATTTCGACCGGCTTTTGATAGGCGACATAGAGCTCATAGTCGCCGCCAGCGTCCAATACGTGCGCTTCGGGAGGCAACGCGACGAGGTCGTCGATCAGCTTCTTCCCGGGGTGCCACTCTTTGAGTACCGAGTTCGCCGTTTGTTGCCCTTTGGCCAGCTCGGGGCGCGCCGATTTCCAGCGCGTCGTTTCCTTGCCATTCTTGTCGGTTATCTTGACCGCCGCTGTCGCATCGAGATCGCCGATGATAAGCGTCGCGATGCCGAGCGCGTCGACCAAATCGCGAAAGCTGTGCACATGGCTTCCGCCGAGTTCGAGCAGGGTGACATAGCGTCGCGACAGCTCGGGGAAATGATGGCGGATAAAATGGGGCACGAGTATACGCTCAGCCTGACCCTCGACAAAGATGACGCCGTCCGCAAAGAAGAGGTCGCAGTGCGTTGCCTTGAGATACCGCTTCACGAAACGCTTGGTATCGTCGCCGTCACCGAAAACATGGGAAAGATTTGCAACCGTAGTTGTCGGCGTTTCCCCCTTACTCGCGGCCGGCCGGCGCCGAAAGTATCGCAAGTTCGCGAAATCCGCCTCGTGCGCGACATGGCTCGAATGCGTGCTGACGATTAGCTGGGTGCAATAGGTATCCACTGCACCGAGATCGCAGTGCTTCCTGAGCAGATCATAGGCCTTGTTGATGAAGACCTGCTGGACCTGAGCGTGAAGATGGGCTTCCGGTTCCTCGACAAGCACGAGGTGGAGAGGCTGAATTTCGTGCGACACATCCGTGCCTTCAAGGAGACCCGCCTTTTCGACGCGCATCCACTCGTCGCGGAACCCCATCAGCATGAACACCATAGCGATCAGGTTCTGATACCCGAGGCCAGAATAGTCTTCCGGGAGTTTGAGTGTCCTGGTGCCGTCGCCCGAGGGGTCGGCTACCTGATACTGCACCGAGGAGCCGTGCTTCAGCCCGTCCGTCGCTCGAAGAAGCGTCGAGATTTTGAGCTTGGGGTTACTCATGCCGGGATAGCCCAAGTCTTCGAGCTCTTCGAAGGCTGCGGCGAACCCGGCCTCAAGTCGGGCGTCGAAGCTGCGTTCGGCCGCTTGGATCGCGCCAAGCGCCTCGTAATCCTTGTCCGAGGGTGTCTTCGCCGGATCGAGATGGCGATCGTAATAGGAGCGCAGTTGGTCGGATAAACGGCGCTTGAAACGGCGCGTGGTTGTCTCGCCCTTGTCTTCACCACCGTCATTGCTTCCTGCGTCGGCGAAGTCGCGCTGCGCGGCTATTTCGTCGATCTTGATGAGGTTCTTGAATGGCGGGTGGTCGAACGCGAGCGCGCTGGCGAGCAGTAATTGAGGTGTCGCGAGACCGTTCTTGCCCGGCGGCACGACAGCGGCCGGGTCGAGTGGATAGGCCGAAAGTTCAAGATGCGCCCGCAACCGGCGTTCCAGGAAATCGGTCAGGCTGCCAGGCCACACCGCGATCTTGACCGTTTCGCCGTTCGGGCTGGTGGTCGACGCGTCCCGGGCCGCGGCGCGCTGCGCGACATACTCGGTTCTGAGCTTGTCGAAGTCTTTGACCTGATACTTGAGCCGTACCCCGAGCATGCCGCCGGACCAATCCAACGTCGGCAGAATATGGACGACGTTCTGGATCTCGTTGAGCGGAACGTCGAGCCAGACGTCGAGCGAAGGAAGGAGCGCATCAAGATCGATGGTCGGCTCCGCCTCCGCCTCCCACTCGTCACCCAAGAGATCGATCTTCGTCCAGTTGGCAATCGTCACATCGCGTAGCGCAAGGCGGCTCGGCGAGAGCAGGAAGATGCGCAGCGCCACCATCGCCGACGTCTTGCCGCTATTGTTGGCGCCAACCAAAATCGTCGTCTTTTTGTCGAGGTCGAGATGAGTAGACTTCAACTTTCGGAAATTTGAGATCTCGACGAATTTGATTCGCATAGCGCCCCCAGTGAGCACGCACTCTAGCATCGGCATGCTCAGATGCTGAACAGTTTTCGGATTCCGGAGAGTCAGACGGCCACGGTCGCCGGGGGGCGGCGATCTAGGCCGACAGCGGTGCACGTCTGCCAGCGGCCGGAAAGACTCATTCGACGTCCGCTAGAAACTCCGTTCGCCAGAGCCCGTGAGTGCCTGCAAAACGAAGTAGAGCGGCCCCTAAAGTGGCTGGTCCATCGACATTTCGAGCGGCAGCAGTTGGTCGCATCTCGCCCGAGGGTTCACAGAGGCTGGGTGCCCACTGCAAGTACCGAGGAAGATCGGGAGGCGGTCATTCAACCTCTGGCCAGCCTGTCGCTGACGTCAGTTGCCTCCAGGCAGTTGCGCCGGCGGATGCCGGCAGGGGCGGCCAGGACGGGGCTGGAGACGAGCGTGTGCGCGCGGCGAGGGCCGCGGCGGCAGGAAATGAGACGCCCCCAGGAGCGGGGGCGGGGAATGTGGGACGGTCAGTTGCCGTTCGGCGTTGGGGCCACAGCCTGCAACGACAGGTGTGTCGCGGTGGCCGAAACTTCGAGGTCGTTCGCGCTGTGCAGGATGAGCGCAAAGACACCGTCGCGCGGATCGAAGAACTCGCCGAAGTCGTCGCCACCGAACTCGGCGCGCGCCAGCTCCCACCAGTCATCGAACGCATCGACATCCGGATTGCAGCCCACGGCGTAGGCGATGAGCTTCTGGCGGCCATCGGGCCTGCGCTCACCGCGCTCGGCCAGGAAGTACACGCCCTGATCCTTGACCAGGACGACGCGACATTGATTGGCCACCGCTTCGGCAAGCACGAGCCGCAGCTCGGTACCATTGAATCGAACAGACATGGATGTGGTCTCCAGGGAAAGGAATGAAGGGCCACCCGCCGAGAAGACGGGAGGTCACATGGCAGTCAGTGCTGGGCAGACTTGCGGCCGGACAGGCATTGCACCCGGATACGCCGCCAGTTCCCGTCGTCGATCAGCCGCTCCAGCGTCTCGCCGAGAGAATCGAAGAACACCTCATCGACCCGTTCGACGAGCTCGCCGTCGCGGTGCAGTTCCACCGCGTACAGGTCGAGCCCGCGCTCGTACAGCACGCTGACGCGCCCCTGGAACTTCGCCGTGTCCACCATGAAGGCGATGGCCGGTGGCGTTGCGATGATGTCCTTGGGCAGCGGATCGACCCAGGTGAAGTCCCGCGCGCCGGCATCCACCAGCAAGTGGGTGATGCGCCGATAGCCGTCGGGCGCGGGCAACTCCTCCATCTGCTGGATCAGCTCCTGCAGCTCAGGGCAGCGGGGCTCGGGGACCGGCAGCTTCGCCGGTGCGGAACCGAGCACGAACCGCTTCACCGTGTAGGGCTGGCCGTCGGCAGTGAATGCGGTCCCTTCCTCGGGGGTGTCTGCTCGCAGGCCGTCGAAGCGGCGTCGGGCGTAGGGTTCGACCTGAACCTTGGCGCCTTCGTCGGGCACCTCGGTCACGAGCGCTCGGTCGAGCACTGCGAACTCGGCCCGCCCCGTCTTGACGACAATGGCCTCGTCGGTCCTGGCGATGACTTTGCCCTCGAAGGGTTTGGGGTCGATGTGAAAGCCCAGCGTCGAAACCTTGGGCTGGCCGTCGAAGATGTTGAACTTGAACGTGCGGACGTTGGAAGGCACATGACCGCGAACGAGCGTCGGCATCTGTGCGCGGATGGCTTGGGTATCCATGGGAGACTCCTTGTGGCAACCAAGGGACTCCCGCCCCCAAAGGGAGGCATGTCCCTTGGGGGTGAGGTGGATGGACGCGGCATGCGTCCGGTGAAAGAAACGACCAGCGCGGTGAACCGCACCACAGTCTCGAGGGTCTCGACTGCCTGGGCATGCTGCCGGCAACGCCAGCGAACATGCGGGCAGCGTGCGGCAAGCGCAGGCGCCAGTCGTGCGGGAATCGGCCATGTATTGCCACCGCGTTCCATGAAAAGGAAGAGCCCCACATGGGGGCTCGAAAGGGGCGACTACTCGTCTTCGTACAAAGGCAATCCGTCCAGAACGCTTGCATCGGCATCGAACACCAGCATGCGAACGTCGGCGAGTGCAGCCAGGTGCAGTACCTCCACGAGGGACTCCGGCATGCCCTTGACCCGGTGCTCCTGCCGCAACTGCCCGGCGGTAATGCCCTCGACAAGCTGCAGGTTCGCATCCGTCCAGGGTGTGGCGATCAGCTTCACGCCGATCGCCGGGCTGTACGGGATGCGAAATGCGACGAACAGAAAGCCGCTCGGCGTGGCGATGTCCGCCAGTTCGGCGAGAAAGCAGCCTGCCTCGGCGGTGAGATGGGCGCTGCTGATTTCCCAGCACCGGCTGTAGAAGCCCGTCTCGAAGCTCAGTCGACGCACGACTTCCCGTGCAGCTTCTTCCGAGTAGGTGTCGCCGACGTGGACGGGCTGGCCGAAGTCGTCGCCGCTGACGGCGTAGACCACGGTGCGCACCACGCCCTCGGTCCGGCATTGGGCCTCCAGGTCTTCAGGAATGTCCTGGCCTTCGGTGATCAACGCAAAGTCATTGCTGAAGATGCAGGGAAAGCGCGCGACCTGGTCATCAGTCAAATGCGCCTGGCTGGGATGCAGCGGTCGCCAGACCGGCGGGGAGTCGTCCTCGTAGGTGATGCACAACGAGCGGTCGATGTGCAGGTTCTGGTAGCCACGGAGGAAAGGGTTGGAATCTGGGGACATGGGATTTCTCCATCCGAGGAAGTGGAGCCCATTTCCCTGCCGGGGAGCAAGCCCCAGCGGGTGGTTGAAGAGATGTTGAGAACAGGGAGGGACACGGCCTCGAATGGAGGCGCATGTCCCTCGCCGGTGAGAAAAGGAACGGGTGGCAAACAAGCGGATCGGGATCACCAACCGCTGTAGTTCAGCGCGAGATCGGCAATGACTTTGCGGCGCTCCAGATCGAGACCTCCCAGATCGGAAAGCCCCTCGAATCCACAGCGCTTGAGCATCGCGCCGCCTTCGCGGGCGTTGTAGAAGCTCACCATCGCGGACAGGAACATGCGCTGGCCGCCGCTCAGGACACCCAGGGCGTCGTTGAGCAACAGCACCTTGGGACGCAGATCCCACTTGCTGGTCGCACGCTGCAGGCCTTCGGGCGTGCCGTCGCCGAACCACTCGGCTCCGGCGATTTCCACACCGCGCTTCCACGCGTCGAAGAAAGCGTGTGGCGCTTCGGCGAAATGCCGTTCTTCCGCCGCGATCTGATCAAGTACGTCCTGGGGCAAAGACTGGCTCATGAAATGTCTCCTGGTGAGTGGAAATCAGGGATGGATGCGTTGCTGCCAGCTGCCTGTTGCCAAGGCGTGGTCGGCCGCGCGCGGCGAGCGGAAGTACTCGACGGACTCGCGGGACACCGGACCGTCTTCATCGGCGGTGCCGATGTAGTGGCCGGCGGCGCTGTGAGGCACCTGCTGGGGCAGGCGCTTGCCGGTGTGGGCCGGGGCCAGATAGCCAATGGCTTCGGCACGGGCTTGTGCAGCGCTCAGAGGCGCCGATGCGGATGCAAGGGACATGGGGCTCTCCTGGTTGAAGGACCGGGAGCTCCACACCCAGACGGGAGCAGATACCTCCCGAAGGGTTGAACACGAACAGCACCGGCGTCGTGAAGACGCTCGTCCGCGGTGGGCGATGCGAGGCGGACTGGTTCGATCCACGCGGCGAACCGCGTTGCAGCCTTGAAGACCTGAGCTGCCAGGGCATGGTGCTGACGACTGTCAGCAGCGCATGGCAGCAGGATTGACGCCACGCATCACGGGCGTCTTCGAGGAATGCGCATTGCACACGGGCCGCTTTGAGGCTGCGCGACACCGATCCGGATCAAACAAAGACCAACAGGCCGAAGGCCCGTGAACCTTCAGCCGGAGAAGAGAAAACCACCTGTGGGCTGTGGCAGTCCCGGCCGTCGTCAAAGCCGCTCGCTGCGTCAGCAATCGCACCCGACCCGTGTCGTGGCTGGGGTCGACATCCTTCGGCACACATCCGCGCACAAAGGGAGCCCGTTGTTCCGCCGGCGGGCACCGGCACCGAATACCGTCGACCC
>Ga0075163_10002303_pt1 | contig 25764 bp, 25 predicted proteins | sample JI1023141ADNA_FD_71478 | JGI IMG/M metagenome (GOLD analysis project Ga0075163, IMG submission 71478) | Wastewater effluent complex algal communities from Wisconsin, to seasonally profile nutrient transformation and Carbon sequestration -... | ecosystem: Engineered > WWTP > Effluent > Algae... | reverse complement strand
GGATGCTTCGCGCGGTAGGGATTGAACCAGGCGTGGAGTTCCATCCCGCGCTTGTGCGCCTCCGTGACCGCGAACGCGAGCGGATCCCACGCCGGCGACGGCGCCCGACCCTGCCGGCCGGTGAGGTACTCAGACCAAGGTTCGAGTCGTGACCGGTAGAGCGCATCGCCGGCAGGCCGCACCTGGAGGATCACGGCGTTCAGGCCGCTGGCCCGTGCGCGGTCGAGCAACGTGATCAGCTCTCGCTGCGCCTGTCGCGTCGGAAGCCCGGGGCGCGACGGCCAATCGATGTTGTCGACCGTCGCCACCCAGACCCCGCGGAACTCGCGAGGGATCTCCGGCGGCACGCACGTCGGTTCGGCGAGCGCACATGGCTCGCGATACGGTACCGTCCGCGCGGACGCCTCGCGCGGCGCCGACTCCGCGCGACCGGCGGGGAGCCGGACCCTGGCCCCCTCCTGCGCATCCATCGGACGACCGACGAGGAGCAGGGCGAGGCCGAGCGCGAGCCGGGTGGTCGAAGGGGTCATCGGGTCACCTGACCACATACGTGAGATTGCCGCTCGCGTGCGCGGAACAGGTCCCGCCGTAGGTGCCGGGATAGGCGATCGTGAAGTCGGTCGTGGACTGCGCGTTCGCCGCGAAGAGCGCCAGCGAATGACGCAGCGTGTCCGCGTTCACCACCCGCACCACGGTGCGGCGGCCGCGTGCCGCGACGAACAGCGTCTCCGGCAGGGGCGCACCGTCCACCGTCGCCGCACCGCCCCGCGCGATGCGGATCACCACCGACGGGCGCGGCCAGGTGGACCACGCGATGAATGCCGTGCCGGCGACGATCGCGAGCACCAGGAGACTACGGCTGACGGACACCGGCACGGACCTCGAGTGACTGGCCGGACGCGAAGGTCAACGTGAGCGCGATCGTGTCCCCCGCGGCATACGCGCGCGTCGTCCGCGTGAGCATCACGTGCGCGCCCAACGGCGCGAAGAGCACGCTGTCCTCGCCCGGCACAGGGAGCGACTGCACCGACGCCATGTGCATCGTGTTGCCGTGCTGCATCGACATGTGCAGCCCGACCTCCTCGGCCGCGGCGCTGGTGGCGCCCTGCAGCGTGTCCGAGACCGTGGCCCGATTCGTGAGCGTGAAGTAGACGGAGGTCATCGCCCCGCTGTCCGCGCTGCGCGCCCACGCCTCGTGCGCGGCCAGCTCCGGCCGCGGCGGCGCCGGAGGCACCGCTTCGGTCGCCGGACGTTCGGCTGACGGGCCACAGGCAGCCATCACGGCTGCCACAGCCAGCGCCGACAGCCGCACTCTCGCCAGCGCGAGCGCGCTAGCGCAGTCGGCGCACATCGTCCGCGATCTCTTCACCACGCACTCCTGGAGGGATCATGAGTCGGAGTCGCCCCGCGCGATCCACGACGTACGTGTGGGCGGGATGGGCGACGGAATAGTCGCGAGTGCGCGGATCCCCCTCGGGATACGCTGCGATGCCCCAATCGCGCAGGACGCGCGCGAGGGCCGCATCCGTCACGCCATGGCCGACGAACGCCGAGTCGAACTGCTGGGCGTAGGCGGCCGCGACGGCCGGTGGGTCCCGCGTCGGATCGACGCTCAGGAAGAGGAAGCGCACGCCGGTGGTGTCCGCACCGAGCGCACGCTTCGCACGCGCCCAGCTCGACATCGTCGTCGGACAGACATCCGGACAGTGCGTGTAGCCGAAGTAGAGCAGTACCACGTCGCCCTTCGCTGAAGCGAGCGTCGTCAGCGTGCCATCACCGCGCTGCATCGCGAGCGGCGGCGCCGCCGACGGGGGGTCGAGCACGATCCCATGCCACGGTCGCTCGGCGCACGCGCTGACGCTCGCGCCGGCGAGCACGGCCGCGAACACGGTCGCGAAGGCGACGCGCGCAAGACCGACGGGATGGGAACGGTTCGCTGGTCGGGGGGACCGCATCAGCGAAAGATACTCGGCGGCAGCGGCACGAAGGCACTGACCTCACGCTGGTACTGCGCGTACGCCGCTCCGCGAGAACGGAGCGCGTGCGCTTCGGTCGCCGGGATGCCGGTGACGCGCAGCAGGAAGTAGAGCATGAGCGCCGGGCTCACCACCGTGACCCACCCCCAGGGCGAGCCAAGGGCGAGGAGCACGAACGCGCACCAGATGAGCCAGTCGAAGAAGTAGTTGGGGTGACGGGACCACCCCCACAGCCCCACGCGACAGACCTGTCCACGATTCGCGGGGTCCGCCTTGAATCGCCGGAGCTGCGCGTCCGCGATCCCTTCGCCGACCACGGCCAAGGCGGCCAGCGCGACGCCGGCGAGCAGGAACGGATGCAGGCTCGGCGACGGGTCCGCCGCGGCGAGGAAGAACGGCCCGGCGAGTACCGTCGCGAGGATCCCCTGGAACAGGAAGAACGCCAGGAACTTGAGCGCGAGGTTCCCTCCCCAGCGCGCGCGGATCTCGGCATAGCGCGCGTCCTCGGGCTCCGACGCCACGCGCACGGCAAGATGCGACGCGAGCCGCGCCGACCAGAGCATCCCGACCACGGCCACGATCCACCTCCGCGGCGGGTCGCCGGGCCCCATCAGGCCTGCCACGAGCGCCTGCAGCCCGATCGCGACCGTCCACCCCACATCGACCACGGCCGCGTTCCGCAGTCGGAGGTGCAGGAGCCAGAGTCCGAACATCAGTAGAAGGGCGAGCCCCGCCCCGGTGCCCACCATCATCGTCATCCCATCCAAATGGTGCTCCCTGGCTCCGAGTGCCCGCGCGCCCCGACCCTTGCCGGAACAACAGGAATATTCTACTATTTAGTAATATGTCAATCGCCGCGCTCCTCCTCGCCTTCGCCATCGGCCTCACCCTGGGGCTGGTGGGGGGTGGGGGGTCGATCCTCGCCAACCCCGCGCTCGTCTACGTCGTCGGGATCAACCCGCAGTCGGCGATCGTGATGGGGTACCCCATCGTGGGCGGGGCGGCCCTCATCGGGGCCATCCAGCACTGGCGTGCGGGTACCATCGCGCTCCGCACCACCGTGCCCGTCGGACTCGCGGCCATGGTCGGGGCCGGGCTCGGCACGCAGCTCGTCTTCTCGCTCGGGCTCGACGGGCAGGTCCGCTTCGCGTTGCTCTCGATCACCATGGTCGCCGCCGGGCTCGCGATGCTGCGCGACACCCTCCGCAAGACGCCGCCCACGCCGCGCGGCGAACCGACCTGGCCGGCATTGCTCGGCATCGGCGTCGCGGTCGGCGCGCTCACCGGCGTCGTCGGCGTCGGAGGCGGGTTCCTCATGGTCCCCGCACTCGTCGTGCTCGGCGGCCTCGAGCTGCGCCGCGCTGTCGGGACCTCGCTCCTCGTGATCGCCATGAGCACCACCGTCTCGTTCATCGCGCAACGCTCGGCCGCGGACGTCCGGTGGGACATCATCCTCCCGTTCGGCGCGAGCACCGCTGCGGGGCTCGTGGCCGCCGCGTTCGTCGTGGCGCGCATCCCGCAGCGCGCCCTCAAGCAGGCCTTCGCGTCGCTCCTCGTCGTCGTCGGCTCGCTCATCATGTATCAGTACCTCACCATCTGACCACGGACGGTCACATGTTCCTCAAGCGATTCTACGATGAGGGGCTCGCGCAGGCGTCCTACTTCATCGGCTGCGCCGCCACCGGCGAGGCGATCGTCATCGACGCCAACCGCGACATCGAACCCTACCTCGCGACGGCCGCCGCCGAGAAGCTCCGCATCACGCACGTGTCGGAGACGCACATCCATGCCGACTACGTCTCGGGCTCGCGCGAGCTCGCGCACGCCACCGGCGCGACGCTCTACCTCAGCGCCGAGGGCGGCACCGACTGGCAGTACCGCTTCGCCGCGGAGGACAAGGCGACGCTGGTCCGCGACGGTGACGTGCTCAGGGTCGGCAACATCCGGCTCGAGATCATGCATACGCCCGGGCACACCCCGGAGCACATCAGCTTCCTCGTCACCGACACCGCCGCCGCTGACGCGCCGATCGGCATCGCGTCGGGGGACTTCGTCTTCGTCGGTGACGTCGGGCGTCCCGACCTCCTCGAGCGCGCGGCCATGGTCGCGAACACCATGGAGGCCGGGGCGCGCACGCTCTTCAAGTCGCTCGAGCGGTTCCGCGCACTCCCCGACTTCGTGCAGGTCTGGCCGGGTCACGGCGCCGGCTCCGCGTGCGGCAAGTCGCTCGGCGCCGTGCCCACGTCCACGGTCGGGTACGAGCGGCGATTCAACTGGGGCGTCGGGACCACGAGCGAAGCCGACTTCGTCGAGCTCGTCCTCGCGGGCCAGCCGGAACCGCCGCTCTACTTCGCCGAGATGAAGCGGATCAACCGCGACGGTCCGCCGGTGCTCGGCGGCTTCCCCCGTCCGGCGCATGCTACGCGCCCCGTGCTCGCCCACGCGCTCGCCGCCGGCGCTGCGGTGATCGACCTCCGGCCCGCCCCGGACTTCGCCGCGGGGCACGTGCCCGGCACGCTGAACATCCCGCTCAACAAGAGCTTCTCCACCTGGGCGGGCTGGCTGGTGCGGTACGACGTCGACATCCATCTCATCGCCGACGACGAGGCCACCGTCGCGCGTGCGGTCCGCGAGCTGGTGATGATCGGTCTCGACCGCGTGACGACCTGGTACGCCCTCTCGGTCCTCGACGAATGGGCGCGCGACGGCGGTGCGATCGGCACCATCACACGGACGGACGCCGACGCCCTCGCGCCGCGCCTCGCGCGCGACGAGGTCACCGTGATCGACGTGCGCAACCGCACCGAATGGGACGCGGGCCATCTGCCGGGCGCCCGGCACATCCCCGTCGGCCATCTCAGCGAGCGCGTCGCGAGCATCCCGCGCGACAAGCCCATCGTGCTGCAGTGCCAGGGCGGTGCGCGCTCTGCCATCGCCGCGTCGGTGATGCACCGCCTCGGCGTGACGGACGCGATCGATCTCGTCGGCGGCTTCGCGGCCTGGCAGGCCGCGGGGCACGCGGTGGTCAAGGACGCCGTACCGGTCGGCGCCAGATGACCGCGCCGAAGGTGATGACGCCGAGCCTGCTCGGGGAGCTCTCCGACCGGTTCAAGGCGCTCGGTGAGCCGGCGCGTCTCCAGCTCCTGGCGGCGCTGCGCGACGGCGAGCGGAGCGTCTCCGAGCTCGTCGAGAGCACGGGGCTGGGCCAGGCGAACGTGTCGAAGCACCTGCAGCAGCTCTGCGCCGCGGGCTTCCTCACGCGACGGAAGGAGGGGACCTTCGCCTACTACTCGCTGTCGGACGACGAGGTCTTCCGGCTCTGTGATCTCATGTGCGGCCGCGTCGAGGCCGACCACCAGCGCAAGCGCGCCGCGCTTCGCGCCACGCGCTGACTCCGCCATCCGAGGGCGCGCTGGCCAGGAAGATGCGACCGGGGCCCGGCGGACGATTCCGCCGGGCCCCGGGTCGTCCTGGACCTCCGCCGACTACTGCGGCGGCTGCTTCGAGACGGTGTCCGTCACGACCGCGCCGGTCGAGTCCAGCACCGGCATCGCGGCCGCATCGACGGCCACCGGCTTCGTGTACGGCGCCGCCAGCGGCGTCGTCCAGTCCGTGTGCCCGCCCCAGAGTGCCGGATAGTGCTTGGCCATCTGGAGACCGTACAGCGGCTTGTAGACCCCGTTGTGACACGTCACGCACTGCGCCTTCGGCGCGTCACCCATCGGGCCGAGCCGCGACGGATGGTACGTCGAGGCGAGCGGCGCGAGGAAGTTCGTGTTCAGGTCGCGGAGCATCTGGATGCCCGCGAAGGCCGTCACGCGTTGCGGCGGCGCCTGCTCCCAGCTCGCGAACTGCCGCGAGTTGTGACAGAAGGTGCAGTTGACCCCGAGCGCCTGCGACTGACTGATCATCAGCGCGTAGGTCCACTCGGTCTGCTTGACGCTCGAGCGGTTCACCACGTTCGGCGCGACGGTCCGCGAGACCACGCGGGCGCCCGCGCCGTCAAGGTAGTGCCTGAGGATCTGGTTCTCGTTCGTGTAGAACCAGAGCCCGTTCGGCAGCGGCTTCCCCATGTGGCAGGTATAGCAGGTCACGCCCGTGTTGGCGACGTGCTCCGTCCACTCGGTGTTGATCTGCCGAGTCATCTGGATCATCCGGCGTGCGACGGCCTTCGTGTAGATGGCCTTGCCGTCCGGATAGGTGTCCGCCGCGAAGTTGGTGAGGTTGTGGCAGTAGCCGCAGTTGCCTGCCGCGCCCGCCACCCACGTCGCCATCGAGATCATCGTCCGGTTGAACTCCGCGACCGGGATGTCGTTCAGCACCTGCACGTTCTGCCACGGCAGCGGACCTTCGGGCGACGGGCCGGCCGGCGGCAGGATCGCCGGCATGGCCGCCTGCAGGTTCGCCATCGCCGCCGCCTGGTCACGCGCGACGTAGTTGATCTCCATCGCGGTGCCGCGCTCGCCCTTCTGCACGACCACGCGATCGACCGAGCCGAAGAACTGGCAGGCCGAGGTCAGGAGCAGCGCGCTCGCGAGCGCCGCGGTCTGGAGGGTCCTGAGAGTGCGCATGTCAGTTCCCTCCCGGCGCGGGCGCCGCGACGGCAGTGGTATCAGGCGCGGCCGGCGCAGGCGCCGGGACGGTGTACGTCGGGAATCCGCGATCGAGCGCGCTCGGGTACTGGCCGCGGAGCGCTTCGAGCTGCTCCGGGGTCAGGATGTTCTGCGCCTTGTACTGAGGCGCCACCCCGTGCTTGACCGCCCAGAGGTACCAGTTGTCCACGACGGTGCCCGTGAGCAGGATCCCGATGCCACCGGTGAGTCCGACCAGCGACGCGAACCACCAGGCCCAGCGGTGGATCGACTCCATCGTCGCGTTCCAGCCCATCGTCCAGCGCCAGAAGATCGCCGAACGCTCGGCCGCGGTCCCGCGATCCGTGATCTGCTCGATCTCGCGCTCGCCGCCCAGGCGGCTCACCGCGAGGATCGTCGCCGCGTGCATCGCGAACAGCAGCACCGACCCGTAGAGGAAGGCGATCGAGAGCGCGTGGAACGGGTTGTAGTACAGGTTGCCGTAGCGGATCGAGAACGCCGCGGTCCAGTCCAGGTGCGCGAAGATCCCGAACGGCACCATCTCGCTCCAGCTGCCCACGAGGAGCGGCTGGAAGAAGAACGAGCTGTAGAGGAAGATCGCCGCGCCGAACGCCCAGGCGAGGTGCGTCCCCATCCCCAGCGCACGGGCGCGGGTGTAGGTGCGGATCCACCACGTGATGATCGCGCTCGTGAGGAAGAAGCCGGCGATCAGGTACCAGCCGCCCTGGTTCAGCGGCGGGAAGCGCAGGCCGTATTGCGGCGACGGCGGTTCGAGCGCCAGCCACGGCAGCTGCCGGATGAACTCGACGGGGCTCCACCCCACCGACTTCATCATGTTCAGGCCGATGATCTCGAAGGCGAGGAATCCGCAGAGCAGCGAGACGATCCCCCAGAAGCCGAGGTAGATCGGCCCGATCTGCGAGTCGCCGATCTTGCCCGCCCAGTAGTTGAACGTGCCGGTGCCGTAGCGCTGGCCGAACGTCTCGTCGATCGGCAGCCCCGGATCGGGGGCCGTCCGGATCTGGACGCGCGTGAAGAGATTCTGGTATTCGAGCATGGGAATCTCCGTTAGCGCCAGATGGGAAGATTGAGCCACCAGCCCCACCACTCGGGCCAACCCTTCGTCCAGAGCGGACCGGAGATCACGATGCAGACCGCGCTCCAGAAGCCCGCGCTGAGCGCGAGGAAGAGGCCGAGGCGATGGATGCCGATCGCTCCGATGGAATAGCCGAGGAAATCGCGGAAGAACACGTTCTCGTGTTCGCTCGTCTTCACCGGCTCACCCTTCTACGGTCGTCGCGTTCTCGCGGCGCGCCGATCCTCGTGATGCCCTCATCTCGAAGTTCGGGACGCTCGACCAGCTCCCAAAGGGCGCGCGCGTGGGTACCAGCAGCCCGCGGCGCGGATGCCAGCTGCGCGCGGTGCGCCCGGACCTCGTCACGCTCGACATCCGTGGCAACGTCGATACGCGCCTCGCGAAGCTCGAGAAGGGGGACTACGACGCGATCGTGCTCGCCGCCGCAGGACTCGAGCGGCTCGGCTGGCAACAGGTCGTCACCGAGTTCCTCGACACCGAGCGGATGGTGCCGGCGGTCGCCCAGGGGATCCTCGCGATCGAGGCACGCGCGGCCGATGACGACGCGCGCGCGCTCTGCGCGCATCTGGATGACGCGGCGAGCCGTCGCTGCGCCGAAGCGGAGCGGGCCTTCCTCGCGGCGATGGGCGCCGGATGCAACGCACCGCTCGCGGGCTTCGCGACGATCGACGGCGCACAACTGACGCTGACGGCGGTGGTCGGGGCACCGGATGGTCGCACTGCTCGCGTGGTGCGTCGCGGCACCGAGCCGGCGACCCTCGGGCGTGATGTGGCCGCCGCGCTCTCGAGCGGCCCGGGGGGCGGTCTGCTCGCCGAGGCGCTCGCGGCCGGAGTGCCTCCGGGATGAGCCCGAGTCGCGCGCTCGCCGCGCGCCGCGTGGTGGTGACCCGGGCCGAAGCGCAGGCAGCGCCACTGCTCGCCGCGCTGCGCGCCGAAGGGGCGCTGCCGATCGCGGCGCCGGCGATCCGTGTCCTCGGCCCGGAGGATCCGGCGCCGCTGCAGCAGGCGGCCGCGGACATCGAGCGATTCACTTGGCTGGTCTGCACGAGCACGAACGCCGTGCGGGCCGTCGCGTCGGCGGTGACGGATGCGCACGGTGCGGCCGCATGGCCCGAGGGCCTTCGGGCCGCGGCGGTCGGCAACGCGACCGCGCACGCGATGCGCGCCGAAGGACTCCGCGTGGCCTTCACGCCATCGAGCGCGGTGGCGGATGCGCTCGGACGCGAACTGCCGATCGCGCCGGGGGCGCAGATCCTCTGGCCCCATGGCGATCTCGCCGACGGCGCGCTCGCGACGACGCTCGCCGCGCGCGGTGCGCTCGTCACCGCTCTCGTCGCGTATCGTACCGTGGCGGACGTCGCGCTGCTCGGGCTCGTGGACGCCCTGCGCGACGGACGCGTGGACGCGATGACGTTCACGAGCGCCTCGACGGTGCGCCACGTCGTCGAAGGGCTCGCCGCGGCCGGCGTGGATCTCATGCGACCGGGCGCTGCGATGCGACCGCTCATCGTCTGCATCGGTCCGGTCTCCGCCGCCGCCGCGCGCGAGTGCGGCCTGACGGTCGATGCCATCGCCGAGCCGCACGACGATTCCGGACTGATCACCGCCCTGCAACAGGCCTTCGCCGCGCGCCCTGCCGCGGCCTGACCGAGGACCCCCCCCATGTACGATGCTTCCGCCCCACCCGCCGCGCCTGCGGTGCCTTCGGCTCGCCCCCGCCGCCTGCGACGCTCGCCCGCGCTACGCGCGTTCGTGCGCGAGACGGTGGTCACGGCCGGGCAGCTGATCCATCCGCTGTTCATCGTCGAAGGGAGCGGCGTGCGGAAGCCGATCAAGACGATGCCCGGCCATGCACAGCTCTCGGTCGATCAGCTCGGCGCGGAGCTGGCCGAGATCCGCGCGCTCGGCATCCGCAGCGTGCTCCTCTTCGGCATCCCCGGGCACAAGGATGCGACCGGGACCGGCGCGTGGGACGCCGAGGGTCCGGTGGCGCGTGCGACCCGCGCGATCAAGGCGATCGCACCGGAGCTGGTCGTGATCGCCGACGTCTGCCTCTGCGAGTACACGTCACACGGGCACTGCGGCATCATCCACGACGAATCGGGGCACGTGGCGAACGACGAGACCCTGCCACTGCTCGCGAAGGCGGCGGTCTGCTACGCGCAGGCGGGCGCGGACATCGTCGCGCCGAGCGCGATGATGGACGGGCAAGTCGCGGCGATCCGCCGCGGCCTCGACGACGCCGGGCTCCTCGACACGCCGATCCTCAGCTACGCGGCGAAGCACGCATCGGCGTTCTACGGACCCTTCCGCGATGCGGCCGAGAGCCCACCCTCCTTCGGCGACCGACGCGCCTATCAGATGGATCCGGCGAACGCGCGCGAGGCGCTCGTGGAGGTGCAACTCGACGTGGACGAGGGGGCCGACCTCCTGATGGTGAAGCCGGCGGGGACGGCGCTCGACATCATCCGGCAGGTGCGCGACCGCTTCCCGCACCCGCTCGTCGCGTACCAGGTGAGCGGCGAGTACGCGATGCTGAAGGCGGCGGCCGAGCGCGGCTGGCTCGACGAGCCGCGCGCGGCGCTCGAATCGCTGCTCGCGATCCGTCGTGCTGGGGCAGACCAGGTGATCACGTACTACGCGAAGGAGGCGGCGCGATGGCTGTCCACCCAGGCGTGACCGTGGCGACGCATGGCGCGGCGACCGCGCAGAGCGACGCGCTTTTCGCGCGCGCGAAGACCCTCATGCCCGGCGGCGTGAACAGCCCGGTGCGGGCGTTCCGCTCGGTGGGAGGCACGCCGCGGTTCATCGCGCGCGCGCAGGGCCCATACCTCTGGGATGCGGACGACACGCGTTACGTCGACTTCGTGCTGTCGTGGGGGCCGATGATTCTCGGCCATGCGCACCCCGAGGTCGTCGAAGCCGTGCAACGACAGGTCGCGACCGGGATGAGCTACGGAGCGCCCTGCGCGCTCGAGGCCGACCTCGCCGAACGCATCGTCCGGTTGGTGCCGGGGATCGAGATGGTGCGCTTCGTCTCGAGTGGCACCGAGGCGACGATGAGCGCGGTACGACTCGCGCGCGCCGCGACGGGACGCGTGAAGCTCATCAAGTTCTCGGGGTGCTATCACGGGCACGCCGATCCGTTCCTCGTCTCGGCCGGATCCGGTGTCGCGACGCTCGGGCTCCCCGACTCGCCCGGCGTCACGCCGGGGACGATCGCCGACACGCTGACCGTCGGCTACAACGATCTGGTGGCGACCGAGGCGGCCTTCGTCGCGCACGACGGTCAGGTCGCCGCGGTGATCGTGGAACCGGTGGTGGGGAACGCGGGCTTCATCCTGCCCCGGCCCGGCTTCCTCGAAGGGCTGCGCGCGATGTGCACGAAGCACGGTGCGGTCCTGATCTTCGACGAGGTGATGACCGGCTTCCGCGTGTCGATCGGTGGCGCGCAGGAGCGCTTCGGTGTGACGCCCGACCTCACCACACTCGGCAAGGTGATCGGCGGCGGCATGCCGGTGGCCGCCTACGGCGGGCGCCGCGACCTCATGGAGCAGGTCGCGCCGTCGGGCTCGATGTACCAAGCGGGGACGCTGAGCGGCAATCCGGTCGCGATGGCGAGCGGCATCGCGACGCTCGATGTGCTCACGCGCCCTGGGATGTTCGCGAAGGCGGAGAAGGCGGCGACGCAGATGGTGAAGATGCTCACGGCGTGGGCGCGCTCACGCGGCATCCCCTTCCAGGCGGCGAGCCTGGGCACGATGTGGGGGACCTTCTTCACCGACCAGCCGGTGCACGATTACGCGACCGCGAAGCAGGCGGACACGAAACGATTCGCGACCTTCTTCCATGGAATGCTCGCCAACGGCGTCTATCTGGCGCCGAGCCAGTTCGAGGCGGGGTTCACCTCGATCGCGCACGATGACGCCGTGCTGGGCGAGGTGACGCAGGCGCTGGGGCGCATGCAGGGGGAAGGGTGAAGGCTGGATGCGGAAAGACGTGAACGACGAGAAGGGCGGCACCCGCACGCGGGTGCCGCCCTTCCGCCATCTGCTTCCTGCCCACAGCCTTCTACTTCAAAGAGGCGCCGGTCGGAATCGAACCGACGAATAGCAGATTTGCAGTCTGCCGCCTTACCACTTGGCCACGGCGCCGTGAACCGGAAGCTAGTCGCTTGACGCCACGCACTCAAGGAAGACACCGGCTGGCACCGGACCCCGCCGGGTCGCGTTCGGCAGAAGAGGTGCCGCTGGACCTCGCAGCACACGCCACGCTGTCGTCCCCACTGGAGGTCGGCTTGTCCCCTCGCCCGTTCGTGCGATCGCTCTTGCTCCGTCCGCTCCTGCTCCTCGGTCTGGCCGCCCCGATGGTCGCGGCACAGGCGCCGACCGTCACCCGCCGGGACCTCGCGGACGCATACCTGACCATGGACCGCGCGGTCATGCGCCGCGGACTTCCCGACTCGGCGCGCGCCGAGGTGAATGCCGCGTTCGACCGGACGACGCTCGCCTTCTTCGGCGGGCGATATGCGACCGTGTTGCGTGACATGCATGCGCTGCTGGCGCGCGTCGAGGGGGACACCGCCGCCGGTGGGGAGACACGCACGCTCCTCCCGTTGCGGCTCCGCGCCGAGCCGCGCGTGCTCGTCCCCGCGCGCGACGCGCGGCTGGTGGTCTCGGTGACGCCGATGTACACCGACAGCGCGGCGCCGGTGGTGGCGCGGACGTATCTCGTGCGTGTGCGATCCGAGGAGGGACGTGAGGTGGCGCGCGTGCCGCTCGAAGTGCCCGCCGGCACCGCACCCGGCGCACGTGTCGAGGTCACGATCGAGACGCGAGGGCTCGCGCTCGTCCCAGGGCGCCTGAACGTCTCGCTCGAGCGCGAGGGCGGGCGCGTGCAGCAACGGACCTCTTTCTTCGTCGCGCACGAGCCGGTGGCGAGCATCCGCACGCGACTGCTCGCGGCCCTCGACGCGCTCGCACCGCGTGCGGACGCGCAGGCGCTGGACGCCGTGCGCGCTCGCGCCGCCCTGCTCGTGGACCAGCCGGCCGACGACAACACCGCGCAGTTCCTGGCCGACCCCGTGCGCCTCGCCGACGAGATCACCGGTGAAGTGCGCGCCCTCGAGGCGGGCGGCGATCCCTTCCGCGGTCGGGTGGGCGGCTATTGGCGCACGATGCAGGTGGTGGGCGGCCCGGTCGCGATGCGGATCCACGTCCCGCCGGCGGCGCGGAGCGGAACGCCGCTGCCGGTGATACTGGCCCTCCATGGCGCGGGCGCGGACGAGCACATGTTCCTGGAGGGATACGGTGCGGGGCGCATCGCCGCGCTCGCCGACTCGCTCGGATTCATCGTGATCTCCCCCGCGACGACCGCCTTCATGCGCGATCCTGCCGCGCTCGACAGCGCGCTCGCGGTCGTCGGTCGATCGCACCCCGTGGACCGTGCGCGGGTGACTGTGGTCGGGCACTCCATGGGAGGTGGGGCGACGGTCCGCCTGGCGACGACACAGCGGCAGCGGCTCCGCGCGGCGGCGGTGATCGCGGGCGCCGGTGCGGCACCAGCGGACGGGGCGATGGCGCCCACACTCTTCGTCGCCGCGTCAGTCGATCCGATCATCCCGGCGACCCGGGTGAGGGCATCGGCCGAGCAGGCCCGGCAGGCGGGGGTGCGCGCGGAGCTCTGGGAGGCACTCGGCTGGGGCCATACCCTGGTGGTCGGCGCGTATCTCGACCGGGTGGTCGCCTGGCTGCTCGCACAGTGACAGGGGTCACTGGAAGGAACGCGCGCACGGTGCTTGCATTCGTCATGGCATAGACGCGCCGTGCCGAGGGGCGCGGCGCTCCTCAACGTCCTGACCAGGAATCGTCATGCGCCCCGTTCGTTCTCTCCTGCTCGTTCCCTTCGCGTTGGGGCTCAGCGCGTGCGGTGTGTTCGGCGGAGGCGCCGCGGCGGGGGCCTCACCTGCACCGGCCGCGGTGGCCGGGGCGCCGGCCCCGGTGGCGGGGCTGACCGACGCGAACATCGCGGCGATCGTCGTGGCGGCGAACAACGCCGACATCAGCTACGCCGAGCAGGCGCTGGCGAAGACGCAGGATGCCGACGTCCGGAGCTTCGCGACGATGGTGCGCTCGGATCACCAATCGGTGAACCGTGCGGCGGTCGCGCTGGTGACGCGGCTGAAGGTGACGCCGGCGGACAACCAGCTCTCGTTCGACCTGCGGGATGACGCGGAGACCAAGCGGCTCCGGATGCGGGACCTGGAGGGGTTCGCCTTCGACAGCGCCTATGCGGCGAACGAGGTGAGCTATCATGTCACGCTGTTGGGTGCCATCGACAGTGCGCTCATCCCATCGGCGCGGAACAGCGAGCTGAAGGCGCTGCTGGTCGAGGTCCGCCCGGCGGTCGAGGCCCATCTGGGCCACGCGAAGCAGCTGGCGGCGGCGAAGACCGTTCGGCGTCGGTAGCGTGCTGTTAACGCGTTGTCCGGCAATGGCTTAGATGGACATCGCCCTCGACCGACTGGTCGAGGGCGGTCCTATTTCGGCGTGTTTGGCGCGACCCTCGCTCGCGGATTGTTCGTCATTTCGTGCGCATTTTGCGTTTCCGCGGTAACGCTCCACCTGTTTTTGGCTTGAATCCTGCACAATGCTTGCCTAGATTTGCTCTCTTCGCAGAACAGCGCGAACGCCACGTCCAACCAACCAGTCCATGTCCGCCTCTTCGACTCCTCGTTCCGAAGCCCTCCGCGCGATCGCAACGCGTGCGGCCATCATCCCCGACGTGCCGGCGATGCGTCCGGACCCGAAGCCGACCTCGTCGTACTTCGGGAGCCACACCTTCGGCGCGAAGCAGATGCGCGACAAGCTGCCGAAGGACGTCCATCAGAAGCTCACGGAGGCGGTGCGCCTCGGGAAGAAGCTCGACGCGGAGATCGCGCCGGCGGTCGCCAAGGCCGTGAAGGAGTGGGCGATCTCGCAGGGCGTGACGCACTTCTGCCACTGGTTCCAGCCGCAGACGGGGCTGACGGCCGAGAAGCACGACGCCTTCCTGACCCTCGATGCCCAGGGGAACGCGATCGAGAAGTTCTCGGCCGAGCAGTTGATCCAGTCGGAGCCGGATGCCTCGTCGTTCCCGTCGGGCGGACTCCGCGCGACGTGGGAGGCCCGCGGCTACACGGCGTGGAACCCGGCCTCGCCGGTGTTCATCATGGAAGCGGCGGGCACGAAGACGCTGTGCATCCCGTCCGTCTTCATCGGCTACAACGGCGAGGCGCTGGACGAGGTGACCCCGCTCTTCCGCTCGAGCGAGGTGCTCTCGAACGCCGCGCGCGAGCTGCTCGAGACGATCGGGGACACGGGCGCGCTCCGCGTCTACACGACGATGGGCACCGAGCAGGAGTTCTTCGTCATCGACCGCACGCACTTCGCGATGCGTCCGGACCTCGTGATGGGGGGCCGCACGCTCGTGGGCGCGCCGCCGCCGCGCGGCCAGCAGCTCGAGGACCACTACTTCGGCGGCATCCCGGAGCGGGTGCAGGCCTTCCTCGCCGAGGTGGAGCATGAGCTCTACAAGCTCGGCGTGCCGATCGTGACGCGGCACAACGAGGTGGCGCCGTGCCAGTTCGAGATGGCGCCGATGTTCGAGGAGACGGACATCGCGACGGACCACAACCAGCTGGTGATGTCGATCCTGAAGGACGTGGCGCTGCGCCATGGCCTCCAGGTGCTGCTGAACGAGAAGCCGTTCGCGGGGATCAACGGGTCGGGCAAGCACTGCAACTGGTCGCTGTCGATCGCGTCGGACAACGCGCTCAACGGCATCAACCTGCTCAAGCCGGGGAAGACCCCGCACCAGAACCTCCGCTTCCTGATGTTCCTCGCCGCGTTCCTGAAGGGCGTGCACAAGCATCAGGGACTGCTGCGCGCGGGCATCGGGACGAGCGGCAACGAGCACCGGCTCGGCGCGAACGAGGCGCCGCCGGCGATCATCTCGGTGTTCATGGGAGCGGCGCTCACGAAGATGATCGAGGACATCATCGCCGGCCGCGCGGGGACCAAGGCGGAGCAGGCGATGCTGGCGCTCGGCGTGGCGAAGCTGCCGGAGATCGAGCAGGACAACACGGACCGCAACCGCACGTCGCCGCTGGCCTTCACGGGTGCGAAGTTCGAGTTCCGTGCGGTGGGATCGTCGCAGAGCATCGCCTTCCCGGTGATGACGCTGAACACGGTGGTGGCGGAGGCGATCGTCGAGATCGTCGCGCTGCTCAAGGCCGAGCTCAAGCACGGCGGCTCGGTGGACGATGCCGCGCTCAAGGTGGTGCGCAAGATCTTCAAGGACACGAGCGCGGTGCGATTCGAGGGGAACGGCTACAGCGAGGCGTGGGTGAAGGAGGCCAAGAAGCGCGGCCTGCTGAACCTCCGCCGCGCCCCCGAGGCGCTGGCGCAGATGACGACGAAGCCGGTGAAGGACCTGTTCACCAAGCTCAACATCCTCACGGCGGCGGAGCTGGAGAGCCGCTACCACGTGCGCGTGGAGCGCTACGTGAAGGACGTGCTCATCGAGATGGAGACGCTGTCGGAGATGATCGACACGCAGATCCTGCCGGCCGGCTACGCCTATCTTGGCTCGCTCGCGGATGCCGCGGCGAAGGCGAAGCAGGGCGGGATCCGCGTGGTGCCGCAGAAGGCGGCGGCGGAAGCGACGGGCAAGCTCGTGACGGCGTTGCAGGCGAAGTCGGCGGCGCTGCACGCGGCGGTCAAGAAGGCGCATGCGCTGCACGGCGACGAAGCGAAGTGCGCGGCCTTCCTCACGGCGACCGGCCACGACGCGATGAGCGCCTGCCGCGAGCTGTCGGACAAGCTCGAGGTGAGCATCGGCGATGCGTACTGGCCGTTGCCGCGGTACCGGGAGATGCTGTTCCCGGTCTGAGGCAGAAGGCGGAAGGGAGAAGGCAGAGGGGGCGGAGCCGAGTGGCTTCGCCCCCTCGTCGTCACGGTGCACGGGCCGCTCGGCGCGAACTACCCTCCGCGTATACTCAACTGCTCGCCAGTGCCCGCTCGAGGTCCTTCCAGAGATCGTCCGCCTCCTCGAGGCCGACGCTCATCCGCATCAGTCCCGGGGTGATGCCCGTGCGGGCGCGCGTCGCGGCATCAAGCACGCGGTGCGTGAGTGCCGCGGGCGGCTGGATCAGCGTGTCGGTGGAGCCGAGACTCACCGCCGGCGTGATGAGCTCCAACCTGCGGATGAAGGCCGGCACGGCCTGCGAATCACCATCCGCGAGTTCGAACGCCAGGACGCTCCCTGGGCCGGCCATCTGCCGACCGAGCAGCCCGAGCGGATCCGCGCCCGGGCGGTCGGGGAAGTGCACCCTCGTGACGCGCGGGTGCGCAGCAAGGCAGGCGGCGAGACGCTCCGCGGTCGCCTGCGCGCGCAGTACGCGCAACTCGAGGGTCGGCAGTCCCCGGTGGAGCAGATAGCTCGCCATCGGGTGGAGGTTCGATCCGGTCGCCGCGCGGACGTGCTTGATCGCGGCCACCAGATCATGCCGGCCAGCGACCACGCCGGCGAGTACGTCGCCGTGCCCTCCGAGGAACTTGGTGGCCGAGTGCAGCACGAGGGACGCCCCGAGCCCCAGCGGACGTTGCAGCACCGGTGTGGCGAAGGTGGAGTCGACGAGGACGGGCACCGCGCCCGCCTGCGCGACGACCGCCGCGATGTCGATCAATCGCAACGTGGGGTTGGCCGGCGTCTCGATGACCACGAGCGCCGTCTCGGTGCGCATGTGCGCGCCGATCTCGTCGGGCCCGGCCCATGTCACGTCGAGCCCCAGCAGGGCGGACGAGAGCAGGTGGTCCGCCGTCCCATACATCGGGCGAACGGCGACCACGTGCGAGCCGCGCTGCTTCGCGGCCAGGAGCACCGCCGTGAGAGTAGCCATCCCGGACGCGAATGCCGCAGCGTCGTCCGCGCCCTCCAGTTCCGCGAGCGCCCGCTCGAATCGATCCGTCGTGGGATTGAACAGCCGGGAGTACACGAAGGACTCCGAGACCGGCGGCTCTCCGCTCACCAGCGCATCGAACGACCGGGCGGCCACCACGAGATCGGGCGTAGGGTAGGTCGAACTGAGGTCCAGCGGCGGAGCGTGTACGCCGAGCTTGGCGAAGTCGTGGCGTCCGGCGTGAACGGCGCGGGTGGCGAAGGCGTGGGTCATGTTGGCGAATATTCGATGGTTGGATGATATTGTCGCTCACATGACCGTCAGGGAGAAGCTTTGCCGCAGATGATTCGGCCAGTCACCGTTCAGAACGCACGGGACCGCACGGACTTCGAGATCCTCTCACATCTGCAGCACGATGCGCGGCTCTCCAACAAGGAGCTCGCCGCCAAGATCGGACTGTCGCCGTCGAGCACGCTCGCACGCGTCCGTCGGCTCGAGCGGTCGGGGGCGCTTCTCGGGTATCACGCCGAGGTGGATCCGCGGGTCTACGGCGTGACGCTCGAAGCGCTGGTCACGGTCCGGCTCGAGAAGCACGCGCGCGCGGCGATCCTCGGCTTCGAACGCCACCTTGCGTCACTCACCGAAGCGCGGGGCTGGTATCATCTCGCGGGTGCCAACGACTATCTGGTGCACGTCGCCGTGCGCGACGCGGATCACCTGCGCGAGTTCGTGATCGCGGCCTTCACCGGGCGGAACGAAGTCGCGCATGTGGAGACGAGCCTGATCTTCTCGCATCGGCGACGTGTGACGTTCGGCGTGCTTCCGCGCTGAGCCGGTCGCTCGGCGGCTGCAGGAACGAAACCCCATCCATCCGCTGCACGACGGTGGACGGGACGACGACGCCGAGGTGCTCGAGGATCGACGGCGCGATATCGACGATCGCGAGCGGTCCTTGCGCAGCTCGCGCGCGCACATCGCGTCGATCGGTGACGATCCACGTGGTCCGTTCGCGGGCGGACCGACCCCCGTGCCCCTTGCCGGTCGCCGCATCCCGCCCGTGATCGGTCGTGACGACGATCATCCACTCCTCCCCGAGCGCCCGCCGCCGCTTCACCGCCTCCCAGATGCGCCCCACCATGGCATCAGCGCGGCGGACCGCGGCGTCGAACGCCTCGCCGTCCCCATTGGCATGCGCGACATCATCGGTATGCTCGAGATACACCCACGAGAGATCCGGCGCGTCGGTGGCGATGGACGCGGCGGCAGCGGACGCGACGTGCTCGTCGATCGCGCGGATGTACTCCTTCGCCGCATCGTGCGGATAGGCGACGGTGTCCTGCTCCAGTCCGTCGACCGCGTGGTCGATCCGGAAGTCGCCGGCGCCGAGCCGACCCTCGCCGACGAGGACGGTGCGATTGTCGAGCCAGGTCGAGAAGATCGCGGTGCGTCGCGCGGGGTCGACGGTCTCGACGATGCGGAAGATGTTCCAGTACTCGTAGTTCGGGGACTGCCGATCGTTGCCCCAGACGTTGTGCTTGTTCCCCCAGGTCGCGGTGAGGAGGCTCATGTAGCCGGGCGCGGAGATGGTCGGGGTCTCGCTCCGTCCGCCCAACTCGCCACCGACGTAGGCGCGAGCATAGCCGCCGACCGCAGCGATCTCGTCGAGGGCGGGGGTGTCGACCCGTTCGATCACGTCGGCGGGGATCCCGTCGAGGATGATGAAGACCGCCTTCCGCGGGGCCTGTCGCCGCGAACCGGCCGAGGGGGTGGCCGAGGGCAGGATCGCCAGACCGAGGAGGATCGCGAGCAGGATGCGCATGAGTGCGGATCGATGGGTGGGTCGGCCGTCAGGGACCTACTTCGCGATCATGAACGTCACGTCGCCCACGCGCACCCGTTCCCGACCGGCCCCTTCGGGCGTGCGCTCGCCGCCGCCGGCGCGCATGGTGCGCACGGCCTCGAGCACGGCGGTGAGCCGCGCCAGCTCGGCGGTCGCGGTGTTGTGGGCCGGGAGCAGCCGACGCAACGTGGGGACGAGCGCCACCATCCGCTCGATCGATCGCTCGTACGCGGCCAGATCCGTGCCGGGCGAGAAGAGCCAGAGGGTGGAGTCGTAGTACGAGTCGCCGGTCCAGAGCAGCCCGTGCGCGGGATCGTGGAGCACGAGGGCATCGGGGGTGTGTCCGGGCGCGGCGTGCACCACGAGCGTGCGGTCGCCGAGTGCGATCGAATCCCCGTCGGCGATGCGCCGCGTGACGGTGAACGGTCGCGCGCGGAAGGCCGCGGTGTCGGTGCCCGGAGGCGGCGCCCCGCAGAAGCTCGTCGCGTCGACCTCACCGGCGAGGTCCGCGTGCGGACGTCCCTGCTCGTTCGCGCGCGTGAAGGGCGTGTCCATCGCGAGGATGTCGGAGAACTCCGCGTTCGCGCCCACGTGATCGAAATGGGTGTGCGAGTTGAGCACCGCGACCGGCAGCGTGGTCAGGCGCTCGACCGTGGGCCGCAGCGGCACGAGCCCGATCCCGGTGTCGAAGAGGAGGGCGCGCGTGGTGCCGACGATGAGGTACGAGATCGCCTCCTGGAACTGCCGCGGCTCCACGATCGCGAAGACGCCGGGTTCGACGCGATACACCGTGTACCAGTCGCTGCCCACATCCACGGACTCCAGCGCGGCATTGGCCGGCCGCGGGAGGGCGGCGCACCAGGCGCTCGCCTCGGTGACGACAGGCGGCGCGGGTGCGCGATCGCAGGCGACGAGCAGTGCGAGGATCGTCATCCGCGTGATCGCGGCGAGGGCGGTGACTCGGAAATCGCGCATGGCGACAAACCTAGCGTGCCGCGCCTTCAGCGCATGAGCCGACGGATCACGTAGCGGCCGTTCACGAGGGCGTGGAAGTAGAGGCTGCGTCCATCGGGCGACCAGGTCCCCGCCTCCACCAGCCCGGTCGGCCCCCGGATGCGGCGTGGCGTGCCCCACGCCTCGGTCACGATCGCACGGCGGGCGATCATCAAGACCGGCTCGCGACCGGGTACGAGCCGGGTGTAGCAGAGTTCGAGGCCGGTCGCGGTCATGGCCGGCGCGAACTCGAGCGCGCTGCTGTTCAGCGCCGCGAGCAGCGCCGCGCCGTCGGTGGCCGGAGTGAACCCCGCGCCTTCCCGCCGATACAGCCGCAGGTCCGCTTCGACGGGAAGTGCGGCGCCGGTGAATCGACCGCGCGCGACGATCAGCTGTTGACCGTCCGCCGAGAGGTCGACATCGAAGTCGAGAAGTCCTCCACCACCGGTCGAGACGCTCGCCAGCCGCGAGGGGGCGCTCGCCGTCGCGCCCGAGAGCGTGGCCGTGAAGAGGGTCGAGAAGGTCGAGTCGTACGCGCGCAACGACACGAAGACGAGCGTGCCATCGGTCGCGCCGGTGGGCACGGCATCGAGCGTCGCGCCGTTGAGCGAATCGAGCGGCCCGACGTACGCGAACGTGCTGTCATCGACCCGCGCGGCGATGTGCAGGTCCGTTGAATCGGCGGGCGCGTTGCGATCGTTGAACAGCAGATACTGCCCGTCCCGCGTGAGGAAGGGCTCCATCGCGTGGTCGTCGTAGCCGGTGATCGCCACCGCGAACGGACCGGCGAAGCTGGTGTCGTCGTCGATGGGCGCGGTGCTCCCGCCGGTCGGGGCGCAGGACGAACCCGCCGCCGCGAGGATCAGCCACAACACCAGCACGAGTGGCGCGCGTCGCATGAGACCCCGAAGGTGAGGGTGTCCAAAGATACCCCGCGTTCAGCGGAGGGATTCTGGCATCCCGCGTGCCGACGATGCACCTTTGGCGGGCGCTCCCGGACCCTTCGTCCGATCCTTCACCACCTCATGAGAAACCGATGACCAACGCTGCTCCCGCCCTGAACCTGACCAACCTGGGCTGCTCGATCACCTGCAAGGACGTGCAGGCGTCCATCGCCTTCTACCGCGACGCCATCGGCTTCGGCGTGGCCCAGACGTTCGAGCGCGACGGGAAGGTGGCGTCCGGCATCGTCGTGGCCGGGAGCTCGGCCATCGTGCTCAACCAGGACGACGGCAAGCTGGGATGGGACCGGATCAAGGGTCAGGGATTCTATCTGCAGCTCAACGTGCCGAGCGCGGCGGATGTCGACGCGGCGGCGGTGCGGATCAAGGCCGCGGGCGGCACGCTGTTGAGCGAGCCGGCCGATCGTCCGTGGGGCGCGCGGATGTTCCAGTTCCTCGACCTCGACGGATTCAAGCTCGGCGTGTCGACCCCGCTCGCGGGGTGACGGGCAGCGCATCATCGCCCGGGCGGACCCCAGCGCGCATCACCATCGCGTGCTGGGGTTCGCACGGGGATTTCGACCCCTCGCTCGGCCTCGGCCTCGGTCTCCAGGCGCGCGGGCATGTGGTCACGCTCGCGACGCTCCCCTACTTCGAGCCGCACACGCGCGCCGCGGGACTCGGCTTCCACGCCATCCGCCCGCACGTACGGCCGGACGACTCCGCGATCGTCGGGCGGATCATGAACGGGAGCCGCGGGACCGAGTACCTCATGAACGAACTCATCTTCCCGAATCTCGGGGCGATGTACGAGGATCTCGCGCCGCTCGCCGACACGACGGACCTCTTCGTGAGCCATCCGCTCACGATGGCCGTCCCCATGATCGCCGAACTGCGGGGCATCCCGTGGGCGAGCACGGTGCTCGCCCCCATCTCGTTCTTTTCCGCGACCGACGCCCCCGTGGTCGCGCCGGTGACGTGGTTCAAGGACCTCGAGCGGTTCGGCGCGTGGCCGGGACACCTGCTCGCCGGCGCCGCGCGCTTCGTCACCGACCAGTGGGCGCGGCCGGTCCGTCGACTGCGTCGGTCCCTCGGGCTCCCGCCGGGTGCGAATCCGTTGTTCGACGGCCAACACAGCCCGACGCTCGTCCTCGCGCTCTACTCGCGCGTCCTCGGCGATCCGCAGCCGGACTGGCCCGCGAACACCCTCGTCACCGGCGCGATGTTCCACGACGCGGTGCACGGCACGGCGTTGTCGGCGGAGCTCGAGGCCTTCCTCGCCGATGGGCCACCGCCGGTGCTCTTCACGCTCGGCTCCTCGGCGGTGCTGTCGCCGGGGACCTTCTGGACGGAGAGCCTGGCCGCGGTGCGCCGGCTGGGACTGCGCGCGGTCTGCCTCGTGGGTCCGGGGAACGTCGAGCCGATGCGCGCCTCGCTGCCCGACGGTGTGATGGCGGTGGAGATGGCCCCGCACTCGCTGCTGATGCCGCGCTCCGCCGCGGTGGTCCAGCAGTGCGGGATCGGCACGCTCTCGCAGGTCCTGCGGAGCGGCGCCCCGATGCTCGCGGTGCCGTTCGCGCACGACCAGTTCGACAACGCGCACCGCGCCGCGCGGCTGGGCGTCGCGCGGATCCTCCCGCCGGCGCGCTATCGTGCGCCGCAGGTGGCGGAGGCGCTCGCCGCCCTCACCACGGAGCCATCGTACCGCGCCGCCGCGCAGCGCGTCGCCGCGACCGTCCGCGCCGAGCGCGGCGTGGATGCGGCGTGCGATGCGATCGAGGAGCGCTACGGACTGCGCTGAGCTGGCCTGCGGCGACTGGACTCGCTCTATTCCACGTCTCCTCCACCGGAGCACGACCGATGCGCGACCTGACCCGACGGGACTTCGGCAAGCTGGCGAGCGCCGCCGCCTGGGCGGCCGCGCGGCCGTCGCCCGCATCGTGCACCGGGAGCGGCCGACGGCGAGCGACCGCGGGCGAGGTGACACTCCTCTACACGAACGACTTCCACAGCGCGTTCGACCCGATGCCGGCCTTCTGGCTCCCCGGCGCGCGCCGGCTCGGCGGGGCGTCCCACCTGGCGACGCTCGTCGAGCGTGAGCGTGCGGCGACCGGCACGTCCTTCCTCCTCGACTCGGGGGACATGTTCACCGGAACGCTCTCGCGGCTGACCGAAGGCGAAGCACTCCTCGAGCTGATGTTGCTGATGCGGTACGACGCGATGGGCGTCGGCAATCACGAGTTCGACTACGGATGGCAGAGCTTCGAGCGGGGGATGCAGCGCGTCCCGTTCCCGATCCTCTGCTGCAACGTCCGGCACCGGACCTCGGGGGTGCGCTTCGCGCGCCCGCACACGATCCTCGAGCGGGACGGCGTCCGCCTCGGCGTGATCGGGGTGATGGGCATGAAGGCGGCGACGCGCACCATCATGCCGTCCAAGGTCGCGGAGCTCGAGTTCACCGACCCGGTGCTCGAGACGCGCGCGAGCGTCCGCGCGCTGCGCGACCAGGTCGATGTCATCGTGGTGCTCGGGCACATGGGACTCCCCGGACCGATGCAATCCGACGCCGAAGCGGACCCGTCGGTGCAGCGTTCGCTCGACGAGGACCTGGCCTTCGTCGGCGCCGTGCCGGGGATCGACGTGTACATCGCCGCGCACTCGCACCACGGACTCGAGACCCCGCTCGTCCATGCGGACACGGGGACGATCATCACGCAGACGTACGGCTACGGCACGCGCCTCGGTCGCATCCGGCTCGCCCTCGAGGAGGGGCGCGTGGTGCGACACGACGTCTCGTTGTTGAAGGTGTGGAGCGACGAGCTCGTCCCGCATCCGGCGATCACGGCGCGCATCGCGCGCTACCGGGCGAAGGTCGCCGACCAGATCGGCCCACCGGTGGGGCGCGCCGCGCAACGGTTCATCCGGAAGTACCACGCGGAGTCGTCGCTCGGCTCCTTCTGCGCGGATGTGATGCGCGAACGCGCGGGGTCGGAGGTCGGCATCACCAACGCCGGCGGCCTGCGGGCCGATCTCGCCGAAGGGCCGCTCGACAAGGGTGACGTGCTGAACGCCCTGCCGTTCCTCAACGACTCCGTGACGCTCGAGGTGACGGGCGGCGCCCTGCGCGCGGTGCTCGAGCAGGGCTGCTCGCTCGAAGCCGGCATGGTGCAGGTCTCCGGCGTGCGGATGACGTGGGATCGCACGCGCCCGGCCGGCGCCCGGGTGCTCGACGTGCAGGTGCACGGCGCGCCGCTCGAGCTGGAGCGGCGCTACCGCGTGACCACCAACAGCTTCCTGGCCGAGGGCGGGGACGGCTACGCCGGGTTCGTGGGGAGCCGGGTCCTCGCCCGCGACCTCGTGCTGAGCGACCTCGTGCTCGACCACATCCGGCGGGCCGGGACCATCACGCCACCACCCGGCGGGCGGATCGTCGCGCGCTGAGGCGCGCGACGATCCGCCCGCGCCCTACGGCTTGTTGGCGTCGAGCACGCGCTTGCGCGCCAGCCAGGTCTGCCCGTTCACGATCCAGTCGGCTGCCGGCTCGCCCTTGAGGTAGTGATCGAACCACTGCTGGATGCGCCGGTGGTAGTCGATCGCGTTCTCCTTCTTGCCGAGCCCGTGCCCTTCGCCCGGATAGTTGAGCATCACGGCGTGCTTGCCCGCGCGGCGCGCGTAGTTGTACAGGAGCACACCCTGCCGCATGTCGACGGTGGGATCCTCGCTGCCGATCTCGATGAGGATGCTCTTCGCCGGCATCCGGTGGATGCGGTTGAGCGGCGAGTTGGCGAGCATCGCCTCGAAGTCGTCCCAGGGCGCGACCTCCATGCGGAACTGGCCGGTCTCCCAGTGGTCGAACTCCGGGACGCTGCCCCAGTGCATCTGCCCGGCGAAGCTGATCATGTCCGAGATACCGGCGCCCATCACCGTGGTGGCGAAGAGGCGGCTGTGCGTCGCGAGGTAGGCGGCCTCGTAGCCGCCCTGCGAATGGCCCATGTGGCCGATGCGCGCCGGATCGACGAGCCCGCGCGCGATGACCGCGCGCACGGCGGGCTCGACCGCGTGCAGCGTGGCGATGCCCGGTTCGCGCGGTCGGAACACGATGTCGGGCATCAGCACGAAGTAGCCGCGCTGCGTGAAGACGTTGGTGTTGTAGTAGTCGTCCTCGCGGGGCGCGATGTAGCGGTGCAGGTCCTGCGTGAGCAGCTCGTACGTGTACACGACCATCGGATACTTCTTCTTCGAGTCGTAGTTCGCGGGATAGTACAGGATCGCCTGCAACGGGCGCCCGATGGTGCTCGTGAAGTCCATCAACTCGGCGCGCCCCCAGGCATAGCGCGACTGGAAGGCATTGGTCGCGGTCCGCGCGACGGGCGCCGCGAGATCGGC
>Ga0075163_10002302_pt1 | contig 25765 bp, 11 predicted proteins | sample JI1023141ADNA_FD_71478 | JGI IMG/M metagenome (GOLD analysis project Ga0075163, IMG submission 71478) | Wastewater effluent complex algal communities from Wisconsin, to seasonally profile nutrient transformation and Carbon sequestration -... | ecosystem: Engineered > WWTP > Effluent > Algae... | reverse complement strand
CACCGGCGCCTTCGCGCTGGGGATCGGGTCGCTCGTCGACACCTTCCAGCGCCCGAACGCCGGGCTCGGATGATCCCGGGTCACCTGGACGCCGCCTCGCGCCGACGAGATCGCTGGTCCTGATGGGACGTCGCGTCCGAGGCATAACTCTTCCAGACGGGCCGCCAATACGGCGACGAGCAAACCCGCGACGAGCCCGCCGATCGCCACGACCGCCGCGAGGATCACGGGAGTGCTACTGGGGCGCCGCCAAAGCCCTTGTGTTTTTTCAGCAAATCGACAGTAATTATTATGGATGGAGTATCGGCAAGCGGACACGAGGCAGCGCGGCGAAGAGCGCCTCGACGCCGGGGTATGGTCCAGGCGGCCTCATGTCACCGAAATCGTGGTGCGTGGGCCAGGTGATGAAGCGCTTCTCCAGCGCTCCGCCGAGTCGGCCGGCGCAGTGGCAGGGGTTGAGTCGATGGGGGTGTTCGCAACGGGGGAATAAGTATTCCTCGATCGTCTTGCGAGCACGCGACTCGAGGGCTCGAACAGCGATCCCGCTGGTCCCCAGGATCTCTACGCAGGTCTTCAGCGACAGGCCCAGGATGTGCCGCAGGATGAACACCGCTCGACGGGCGGTCGGGATTCCACGGAGGGTGGACATCAAGCAGGTGCGCTGTAGCTCCGCGAGGAGAACGCCGAGACGACGTGCGTCGCCTTGCACGAGCGGGTGGTCGAGGTCGACAGGGACGGTCGTGTCGAGCCGGAGCACGTCGTCCAGTTCGCCGAAGTGATCGACCTTGGCTGGCCTCTCGGCCGCGACGAGGTCCGCGACAAGCTGGGCGAGCTGGCGGATGGAGTCGCTGGGGGCGCGCTCGGTGGTCGAGCAGACGGCCTCGAACGCTGCCTTGCGATCGCCCAGCATGAATACGGCGAAGATGTACAGGCTCTCGAGCGTCGGCGGACTCATTGCGGAGCCTCCGGGATAATACGAAGGTCGAGCGGCACGGCGTACTCGGCGACGCTGGCCGTGCGCGGGAGCTTGAGCCGGCGCATCCCGTCGGACAAGCAGGCGAACCCGGACACCTGGGACATGGAGACCTCCGTGTTCGGCCCCGACAAGACCGCCTACGGGCCGTTCGTCCACTCTGATCCGGAGGATGAGAACAACAACCGGAGCGAGCGCGGCCGCGCGGTCGCGGTGTTGAAGAATGGCAACGTCGCCATCGGCGGCACGCGGGAGATCAACGACCCGAACGACCCGAACCAACCCTGGATCACGCGTGGCGTACTGCTGCTGTTCGAGGGCAAGGGCAAGCTCGTCGGCGACACCTGGACGTCGAGCGGCGACAAGATGATTTTCGACGCGATCCTGGCGGCCGTCGCCACCGAGGATGGCGTTGCCACCTGCGGTTACACGGAGGCGGACCCGAATGACCCGGGGAGCAAGAAGCAGATCCTCATCCGCTGGCACAGCGAGGACCTCCAGGAGGTCAAGGCGGCGCGGCTGGAGGCCACGGTCGGCGCCGCGGTCTGCAACGCGCTCGGCTACAACCTGGAGGGCGCGACGATCGTAGGCGCGCAGGTGTACGTGAACGGGCAGAGCAACAGCCAGTGGATCTTCGCCGTCGAGGACGCCGCCTCGCTGCGCGTCGACTACCGCAAGCACAACGGCGAGGGCAACGGCGACGATCGCGTCCAAGCGCTCGTCTGCGGATACAAGTGCGCATGGTCCGGAGCCGAGACAGTCGACGGCGACATCCAGTGGATCGTCGGCCTCTTCCGCGGGTAGCGGTCACTGCGGGACGAATACTGTGCACTGCTCGAGGATCATCTCGGCCGTCGTCTCCAGCGCCGGCACGTAGCTGTCGACGCAGGTGGGCTCCCAGAGTCCGTGGGCTGCGGCCTCGACGAAGTCACGCTGAGGTTACCGGGAGTTTGGCAAAGGCGTGGCAACGCCCAAAGCGGCCCGCGCCGGCCCGAGCCGGCCCGCGCGGCATCGAGCCAGGCGGGCGTGAAGTGGGTGGATCGACGTAGCTCTTGAGATTGTCCTGCCGAGCGCGGAAGCGACCGGCAGCCGCCGACGACCGGACTGACAGCGACTTTTAAGCCGGTTGAGCCGCAAAGGCGAAGCCTGGCCGTCGGTGCGGTCCGTCGTGATATCGGCCGCCCGAGTCACCCGGCGGAGGGGACAGCGGTCGGGCGCCGGCCGTAGGCGAGGCGGCGCCACACCCACTCCATCGGGCCGAAGCGGAACCGGCGCAGCCACAGATGACTGACGACGATCTGCACGCAGCACAGCAGGAGCGTGACGGCAAGGCAGCCGGCGGCGCCAACACGGCCAGACAAGCCGAGGCCCCAGCCGTAGAACACGAACATGCACAACAAGCTCTGCGACAGGTAGTTGGTCAGCGGCATGCGACCGACCGGCGCGACGAGCAGCAGCCCGCGACGCCATGTTCGGCGCTGCATCAGCAGGATCGCGGCGCCGACATAGAACGCGACGAGGCCGAGCACGCCGAACTCGCCGCTGAAGATGACCGTGTACTTGCCGGCCAGCGGCGGGAGGACGCCTTGCATCGCGTCGGACCGCAGCCACAGGTTCACGCCGGTGCCGGTGACGCCGCACACACGCCGCCCTCGTCGCCGTCGCCGAACGCGCGAGCGACCCCAGATCGCCGACGACCTCGGCCTCGCGCGCTGAGGTCGGAGTGCGAGTGACGTGCTCGTCCTCGCCGACGAGGCGTGGGAACCCTCAGATCGGCGGACGCGCGCGGCGAAACTCCGCGAGGCAGGCCGCGAAGTCCGTCTCGCCGTCCGGCGAGTGGACGCAGCGCAGCATCGCCGCGCACGCGTCGGCCTCGACCTGCGCGGCCGCCGGCGCGGCGCCGAGGAGCTCCGTGCGCTCACCCGGCGACAGGCATGACCGGGTCGCCGACCACAACGCGAGCAGCGCTCCGAGGTCGTCGCCTTGGGCCGCGGCCCACCAGGTGTGCACCCCGCCGGCGCCGTCGCCGGAGATCACGCGGAGGCCGTCGGCGCTGAACTCGGCCCACAGGGCGCCCTCGGGGTGGCCCGCGAACGTCAGGAGCTTGCGCCCCGAGGCCGCGTCCCACACGACCGCGGTCCCGTCGTCGGCGGCGGTGACGAGGCGCGTGCCGTCCGGATTGAAGCGGACCGTGTTGATGCCCGTGAGGTGCGCGGCGAACGACACCTCGAGCTTGCCCCGGGCGAGGTCCCACACCTCGACGAGGGTGTGGCCGGTCTCCTCCTCCTCGTCGAGGTACTCCCAGGCGGCGGCCGCGACCCTGGTCCCGTCGACGTTCACGCCGACCGCCTCGAGCTGGAGCTGGACGCCCGGGACCGCCGCGATCCGCTCGCCGGTCGCCGCGCTCCACACCCTTATCGCCTGCCCGGACTCACCCTCGTCGCCGACCGTGATGACCCGCGCGCCGTCGGGGCTGCAGCCCGCATACGCGTGCTCGCCGGCGAATTGCCGCTGCAAACGGCCGCTCGCGGCGTCCCACAACCAGGCGCTCCCCGCGTCGTTCCACCCGACGATCTGCGCGCCGCGCCCGCAGAAGTTCGCCTCCGAGATCGGACCGGTGTGACCGGTGAGCTCGGCGATGCGGTCGCCGCTGGCAGCGTCCCGGACCGTGGCGACTTGCGAAACCGTGAGGACGCGAGCGCCCGCCGCGTCGATCGCCGCCGCCATCCGCTCGTCGCCGGGGAAGTCGTGGAGCCGCTGGCCGGTGGCCACGTCCCAGACCACGGCGCCCGCGGCGGACACGGCCACGGCTCGGCGCCAGTCGGCCGAGAACCCGCGCGCGGTCGGGCCCGGGGCGGACACGGCGGCCAGCTCGAGGCCCTGTCGCAGCTCCCAGATCCGCACGAGCCCGCCCGCAGCGGTGAGGAGGATGCGGCCGTCGCGGGCGACCTCCGGAGGGCGCGGGGACTCGTCCGGCGGGCGCTCGAGCTCGGCCACCATGGCCCCCGACGCGGGGTCCCAGATCCGGATCGTACGATCGGCCGCGGACGTGGTCAGCCGCGTCGAGTCCGCGCTGAACACCGCCGACAGGACGTCGCCGCGGTGGCCGGACAGGTTCTTGCGGAGCTTGCCCGCCGCCACCTCGATCAGCCCGATCGTCCCGTCGTCGAACGGGACCGCGAGCGTGGCGCCCCGCGCGTCGAAAGCCGGCATGGCGACGCTGCGGTCGAACACGAAGCCGTTCACGTGCCGGCCCGTCCTCGGGCTCCACAGGTCGACGCGGGTGTTGTCGAACGACACCGCGACGAGCTCGCCGTCGGGGCTAAACGACATGTACGTCGCCTCGGCGAACGCGACCAGCAATTCGTTGAACACGAGACTGGCGATCGGCTTGCCGGTCCTGGCGTTCCACAGCCATGGTTCCGGCGCGAGCGCGTCGTCCGTGACGATGCGGGTGCCCGTCGGGTCGAACGCCGCCGTCGCGATGCCGTCCTCGCGGCTGAGGGCCAGCAGCTCGGCGCCGGTCGCCGCGTCCCACACCTGCGCCGCGCCCTCCGCCGACAGGGTCAGCACGCGCGTGCCGTCGGGGCTGAACGAGAGCGGCTCGGCGGGCCCGGTCAGCGTCGTCACGAGCGTGCCGGTCGCGACCTCCCACACCCGCGGCGAGTCCGCGGCGGAGCCGGTGAGCACGCGAGCGCCGTCCGGACTGAACGCCGCCACGTCCGCGGGCGCGGCGTGCCCGGTCAGCGTCAGCACCCGCGCCCCGGTCGCCGCGTCCCACAGCGCCACGCTGGCGTCGGGCTGGCCGGTGAGGATCCGCCGACCGTCGGGGCTCAGCGCGAGCGCGTGGATCGTCGCCTCGGCGGCCTGGATCTCCGCGCGCACGCGGCCCGGCCGGGCGAGCGCCTGGATCGTCGTGGCGAGCCAGCCCGGCGCCTCGCTCGTCGGCGCCGCGACCTCCGTCTCGCGGAGCAACCCGATCGCCTGCGCGACTCGCCCCTCGCCGAGGGCGCGTCCGGCGATCGCCACCCGCGTCGCCTCGCGCGCCACCCTGGCCCGCTCCTCGGCCCGGTCACGCGCCTCCGACGCCTGCGTCGCGTGTCTGTCGGCTCGCTCGCGCTCGCTGTTCGCGTCGCTCCGGGCCGCCTCGGCCGTCCGGTACTGACGGTAGGACAGGTACGCGGCCACCAGCGCGACGGCCCCGATCGCCGTGATCACCGCGAGGAGCCTGCGCTGGCGCTTGACCGCCTGCGCCTGCTCGTCGGCCCGCCGCCGCTCCGCCGCCAGCGCCTCGGCCTGGGCCTCGCGCACCGACCTCTCGCCCTCTCGCGCCGCCCGCGACTTGCCCAGATAACCGCGCTCGAGCGCCGACAGCTCCGCGTCGTGCGCAGCGGCCCAGGCCTCGGCCGCCTGCAGCGCCTCCTCGCCGAGCAGCAGCGCCGCGGGCTCGCGCTGCTGCGACCACAGCGCCGCTTGCAGCTGCATCGGCTGGAGGTGCGCGGCGAACCACGCCTCGTTGTCGCGGCGGACCGGCCCGACCAGGCGGTCGTGGGCCAGCTCGAACCACTTGAGCCCGCGCCGCTCCTCGGCCCGCACGAGGTGAGCCGCCAGCAGCCCGTCGATCGCAGTGTTGGCGAGGCCCTCGCTGTCGCGCTCGCCCTGCAAGACCTGGGTGCGCACGCCGCTCGGCGAGACGAGGCGCGCCCCGATCCACTCGCGGATCGTCCGCTCGCTCGGCGCGCCCGGCCTCGCCGCGATCGCCGCGACCTGATCGGCGTAGAACTCGGCCAGCGCCGCGTCGACGTCGCCGAGGTGCTGCACCTCGGTCCGCTCGATCCGGACGTCGTCCGCGGCCAGCCGCGACCACAGGCGCTGACACACGACCTGCAGCTGGACCGGCTCGACCCACAGCCCGGTCCTCGTCTCGATCGCCCCGCTGTGGCCCTGGACCCGCGTCTGCAACAACTCGTGGACGAGGTGGTCGAGCGCGTCGGCGTCGAAGCTCACCCCGCAGGCGGCGGCGGGCTCGCGGATCGCCGCCCGCGCGGCCGCCTCGCCGAGCAGGTCGATGCGGTAGCGGCGGGCCAGCTGGGTCGGCAGACGGGCGATCCACGGCTGCAGCGCGCCGAGGTAGTCGTCGCGCAGCACGAACAGCGCCCAGCGCCGGCGCTCACCGAGCACCTCCGCCAGCTCGGCGACGAACGCCTCGCGCGCGCGCACGTCGTTCGGGTCGGCGGTCAGGAGCTCCTCGAACTGGTCGAACACAAGCAGCTCGCGGCGCGGACGCGGGCCGTCGCCGAGCTCGGACCGGCGGCGCTCGAGGTACGCCATCAGCCCGAGCCGCGCCAGCTCGCCAGGCGGCAGCGGATCCGCGGCGCCCTCCTCGAGCGAGCGCAGCACGCTGAGCACGTGGCGGTTGGCCGCGCCGGGCCAGTCCGCCGGGACCGGCTGGTGCACGCGGATCGTCGGGCGGATCGCGTACTGCTCGCCGAGCGCCTGCTTGAGGCCGCCCTGGGCCTCGAGCAGCGAGGTCTTGCCCGCGCCCGAGGGCGCGTGCAGCAGCACGATGCGCTCGGCGATCAACAGCGACTTCAGCTCCCGGACCTCGCGCGTGCGCCCGGACAGCGGGTCGCGGGCGGTGAACGGGCGCGGACCGACGTAGGGGTTCGGACGCGCGGCGGTCACGCCAGGACCTCCTTGCGGCGCCGCGCCAGCTCGGCGAAGAAGCGGTCGAGCGGGCCCCAGTAGATGTCGACGTCCGGGTTCTTGAGTGAGTGCTCGAGGTACCGCCGCGCCCCCGCCGGGTCGAGCACGCGGCCCTCCTCCGGCTCGACCTGGGCGGCGACGTGGCGGTAGTCGTCGCGGGCCCCCGCCCCCTCCTGCTGCAGCAGGGTCCGGAACACCACGCGGAACGCCCAGCTCTCGACCTCGAACCCGAGGAACAGCAGCCCGCTGTCGCTGAGCCGCGCGCGCAGCCAGGCCGGGATGCGGTCGTGGAACTCGGGGTTGCGGACCGCGAGGAGGAAGTCGAAGTGGTCGTCCTGGGTCAGCACCAGCGACTTCGGCGCGGCGTATCTGCCGAACAGGTGATACACGAGCGGTCGCTTGACCGACGGCTCGTAGTCGGGGTCCCTGGCGAATGGATCCGGCAGCTTGCCGAGCGCGCGGCTCCACGGGAACACCCCGACCTCCGGCTGCTTGCCGCGGGCGGTCAGCGCGCGGACCAGCAGGTCGTCGCCGCCGGTGGTCACGTAGGCCGCGAGCGGCAGGGCCGCCAGGGCCGCGTATGGATCGACCGGCGACCTGTCCGCAGGGACATCCGCCGGCGCGCCGAACCTCGCGGTCCGCCAGCGGTCGAGCAGGTCGTTCAAGATCTCCGCCGGCTCCTCGTCCTCGTCGTGCGGCGCGTCGGCGCCGAGCTTCGCGCGCAGCTCCTGGATCAGGTCCCGCGTCAGCCGCCACGCCGGGTAGCTCGGCTTCTGCGAGATCGCCAGGTACTGCGCCACCTGGGTGAGGTCGTCGCGGTGGCTCGGCGCCAGCGGGAACGCGGCCTCGTCGGCCCAGCGCCGGGCGTAGCGCTCGCGGTGCGGGACGATCGCCTCGAGCAGCCCGGGCCCGAGGAACGGCGTGCAGCGGCGCATCTCGAGGTCCTGACAGATGCTGGGCCAGGTCGTCAGCCCGCTGTCGCCGGAGAACCCGGCCTCGTACCAGACCCGCCCGCGGCGCAGCCGCATGAACAGCACCGGCCGCCACGCGTCCTCGGCGACGTCGATCGCCCCGCGCGCGACCGCCAGGGCCCGGTCGATGCGCCCGTCGGTCGTCAGCTCGCGGAACAGCACCGGCATGAAGCGGGCCACCGTGCGCATCGTGATCCGCCCCTGCATCGCCAGCACCGCGGGGACGCCGGCCTCCGCCAGCCGCGGGCCGAGCGCGGCGAGCGGGCCGTCGTCCCGCGTCGTCGCGTCGCTCGCCGTGCCGGCGCTCTCGCACGACGCCAGCACGATCAGCCGCGGCCGCACCTCGAGCTCCTGCAGACGCGCGACCAGCTCGGCCCCCGGCACGCGCACGACCCGGCCCTCCGCGTCTTCGAAGAACAGCACCGCGTGGCCGGCCTGACGCCGGTCGAACGCGCCGTGGCACACCAAATACAGGACGTCGCAGCCGTCGCGGAGCCCGCCCAGCATGCGCTCGAGGGTCGAGCGCCCGCACGTCGGATCCGGCAGCACTGCGACGACCGGGATCTCCGCGCCCTCGCGCGCGCGCAGGCCCTCGCGCGCCCGCTGCAGTTCACCGGCCGCGTCGATCCTCGCCAGCCCGTAGTCGCCGAGGTCCTGCGGGTCCGCGACCACGACCAGCGCGCGCAGCTCCTCGCGCGGGCGCAGGCGGACCGGGCGCCAGTCGAAGCTCGCCAGGTAGCGCGAGAACAGGACGCGCTGGTCGTGCAGCAGCGGCGCCTCCGCGGCCTGCGGGTCGCGCAGCGTCTCCCAGCGCAGCGCGTGCAGGTCGGCCGCGCTGTCGGCCAGGGCCAGGCGAATGCGCAGGCGAGGGGCCGCCCGCGCCGCCACGAACGCGTCGCGCAGGGCCGGCTCGGAGAACAGGAAGCGGGTCAGCACCTCGCCGTAGCGGGCCGCGTCGTTGGCCCGCTCGATCAGCTGCTCGCGCGCGAGGACCAGCCCGTCGCACGCGACCCGCTCCTCGGCCTCGCTGCCCGGCCGGGTCACCCGCATGCGCACGCTGTGGGTCGATCCGGGGCCGCGTTCGATCCCGATCTCGAGGTCCGCGATATCGTCGTCCGGGTCGTGGCTCGCCATCGTCGCCGTGTCTCCCGTGATCAGCCCTCCGCCGGCTCGATGTAAATCGCGTCGGCGTAGACGACCCGGGTGGTCTCGAGGGTCTCGGGCTCGCGGTCGTCCCTCGGCTCCTGCTCGCGGCGGTGGTGCTCGTACTCGCGGACGAGCAGGCGGACCGGCATGCGCAGGAATTCGCGGCGGACCAGGACGCGGGCGGCGAGCCGCGGCGGGATGCCGTCGATCGCGTCGTGGCCGCCGTCGGCCGGCTTGAACTCGACGGTCGTGCGCGCCTCCCAGCGCAGCGGGTCGCGCCCGGGGTCGTCGGTGGTCTCGACGGTGACGCTGACCGTCGAGGCGAGGGCGCCGTCGCTGCGCCGCGGGAGCTCGCCGTGGAACACGAGGTCGACCTGCAGGCCCTTGCTCAGCGGCACGGCGATCGCGGACAGGGCCCGCGGCGGCGGCAGGGGCAGGATCTCGGCGCGGACCAGCGGGGAGAGGGCGAGCCCGGCGAGCGCGACCGACTGATGGCAGGCGAGCACCAGCTCGACGATCGTCGCGCCGATCCGCTCGTGCCCGACGAGGCCGATGTCCGCGAACCACAGCCGGCGCGGCTCGTCGTACGCGACCTCGTGGAGCGCGGCGGACAGCGCGGTGCCCTCGAGCTTGATGTCGACGGGCTCGCCACCGTCGAGGTTGCGCGTCATGAGCAGCGGGAGCACCGCGCCGTCCGGCCCCTCGAGCACCGGGTCGCGGCCCCAGCGCGAGGCCAGCGCGCGCGCGGCCGGGTCGTCGGCGTCGACGCGGGGCACGATCACGGCGAGCCGCTCGCCCGCGCCGGACGAGCACCAGGGGCGCTCTAGCAGCACGCGGAGGCAGGTGCGGCGCACGCTGCGGAGGCCGGACGCGAGGTCGCCGGAGCGTGCGGTGGAGAACATCGGTACGACCTCGCGGACCCGCGGCGCGAGCGGTGCGGCCGCCGCGGGGACGTCGACGTCGACGAACTGTCCGGCGCGGGTGAGCTTGCCGGGCTCGTCGCTCAGCCCGGCGTCGAAGTACTCGCGGTAGCGGGTGGCCGCCAGCGGGGTTAGCCGGACGCGGTGACGCCGGGTGTCGCCGAGGAGGTGGCGCGGCGCGAGGATCCGCCGCTCGACCGGGAGGTCCTGCTGCGCCGCCTCGGACCGGCAGATGAACACGTCGCGACCGGCGGGGACGGCGACCCGGCCGGCGATGCCGTCGCGGATCGTCGCAACCGGGCCCGGGGTCGCGGGGTCGTCGATCAGGTCGTGGACCTCGGCGCGGACGTCGACGTGGGCCGTGCTCGCGGCGTGGACGACGAGCGTCAGCAGGTACTCGCAGGCGTCGGAGCCGGGGGTCCGATGCGCGCGCGAGGCGGTGATCACCGGCGCCTGCGCGGGCCGCTGGACGGCGTGCACGAGCTCCAGCTCGCGCCACGGGGTGATCATCCAGTGGCCGTCGCGGACCGTCTTGCTGACGAGCGACGCGCGGGTCGGACGGCCGTCCTTCCACGCCCGGACCTCGTGGGTCCGCGCCGTACGAACGCCGGTGAACAGCTGGTCGGAGTCGGCCAGCGCGTCGCACATCCACCGCCACGGGGCGAACAGCTCGAGGGTCTTCTCGGTCACCTGCGGGTCGCCGAGGCCGCAGCGGAAGCGCAGGCGGACGCGCTCACCCGGGGGCAGGTCGATGCGGATCTCGTCGTCGTCGGCGCCCGGCGAGGTGTCGTCGGGATCGACGAGGCGCAGGCGGATCGCCCGGACCTCGGGCCACGCGCCCGCCGAGAAGCTGCGCTCGTGGCGGCCGCGCAGGTGCTCGGCGCCGCGGGTGCTGTCGACGACGTCGACGACGAGCGTGGTCGCCAGCGGATCGGGCAACCAGGTCACCGGGAGGGCGCGCTGCGGGTGGACGACGTGGCGGCCGCTGGCGTGCTCGACGGTGAAGGGTCTGGTCCGATCGACCTGCTCGCCGGGCGGCGTCGGTTCCGTCTCGAGGGTGTGCCGCTCGCGCGCGCCGAGCGCGAAGATCCGGTCGTATGTGCGGCCGTCGGGGTCGGCCTTCAGTCCGGCGCCGTCGTCGAACATGCCGTGGGCCTCGGCGAACTGCTGCGAGATCATCGGCGGCGCCAGGTGGCGGATCGCCGCCGCGTCGTAGCCCATGTCGGGGTTGTAGCTGGCGGCGGTGATCCGCTCCGGGTCGCTCGTGCGGCCGTCGCTGCGGACGAGGTCGGGCGGCTCGCTGCGGATCGCCAGGCGCTCGAGCGACTCGCCGTCGCGCGGCTGCTGGGCGAGCACCACCAGCGGCGCGCTGACCGGCTCGTGGCGCAGGTAGGCGACCTCGGGCGAGGCGTGGGCCGCGTCGGTCGAACCGGGCGCGAGGCTGTTGCCGGCGAGGTCGACGGCGCGGGCGCGCAGGCGGTAGCGACGGCCGAAACGCAGCCGCGGGAGCGAGCCGGACGCCGGGCTCGGGAGGATCGCCGCCGGCAGCTTGGGGTCGCGGACGTACTGCGGGGGCTGCAGGACGTCGCCGGGGCGCGTGCGATCGCCGGGCGCGTGCGGGCCGATGACCCGCCCCGGGCGCGGCGCGGCCAGGCTCCAGCCGTCCCAGCGCACGAGCGCCTCGTGGACCAAAAGCTCGTGGATCCTGTCGCTGCGTGGGCCCGGCGGCTGGGTGGCGGCCGGCTCGACGTGGGCCTCGTCGTGGACGGTGAACGACCGGTTGCTCGGCGCGGCCGCACCGTCGACGATCCACTGCTCGTCGCGGCGGCACAGCGAGCACCAGTCGCCGCCCTCGTCGCTCACGTCGACGCGCCAGCCGATCACGAGGTCCTCGGCGTCGAGGACGACGCCCGCGTCGCCGAGCTCCTCGATCGCCTGGTGATGCTCGCGGGCGCGGCCCAGCGAGGCGGTGAGGTCGTCGCCGCGACCCGGGCGCAGGATCGACAGGCCGCCGGTGCGCAGCGCCGGCAGGCCCGCCTTGTCGTGGTCGGTCTGCCGGGTCGACCACTTGGTGGTCTCGACCGTGGTGGCCAGGCCGACCGTCTTGATCACGGCGCCGTCGATGTCGACGACCTGGATGTCGAAGCATTCGCTGTCGTCGAGCCGGAGCTGCCCGTCGGCGTGGTCGGGTCGATCCTCCAGGCGGCGATCCGCGGCGCGCAGCGAACCCGGCGCGTACACGGCTGCGGTCGCCGGCGCGAGCATCCGCCGCTCGCCGGGCAGCCGCGGGTCGACCGCCAGGCGCAGCCGCAGGTCCGCCGGCAAGTCGCCAGGGTCGGCGACCGAGACGTCGACGACGAGGCCGAGCCGGCGCATCACCTCCGGGTGGCGAGCGAGCGCGCCGAGCCGGTCGTGGAAGTCGAGGTCGGGCGTGCTCGTCGGCCGCGGCGGCGGCTCGGTCGTCGCGTCGGGCGCGGGCGACGGGTGGAAGAACGCCCACGCCCGCTTGACCGGGTGATCCTCGTCGAGGGCCGGCGAGCGCACCGGGTCGAGCAACCAGCCGCCGAGCAGGGCCTGCAGGAGGTTGTGCGGGTCGGGGTCGACGATCTGGTCGCCTTGTTTATGGTGCACGACGCGCGCGTCGGCCTCGGGATCCGCGAGGCGCGGCTCGTCGTCGGAGCAGACCAATCCCACGCCGCCGTAGAGCTGCTTGAGCGTACGGTGGAGCGTGACCGCCGGGTAGCTGGTGACCCTGGTCTTTTCCGTTTCGGTCGGCCGCCACGGGCGGACATGCGTCGTCGCGGGGAACAGCGCCTGCCACAGATCGAGGTCGGGGTAGGCGCTCTCGCGGCGCAGGCCGCCGAGGACGGTGAGCGACGAGCCGTCGGCGCGCTGGACCTCAAGGCGCAGGAGGTCCTGGGCCAGCCACGCGCGCAGCGTCCTCGGCCACTCGGCGATCTCGCCCCACATCGCCAGGGTCGCGTCGTCGGGGCCGTGCAGGCGCAGGTACGGGACGAGCGAGCAGAACAGCCGGCCCTCGGCGGCGCGGAGCGGGATCAGGATCCACAGGATGGTGAGGAAGGGGTACATGACGCCTCAGGGCTTGGGGAACGCGAGGACGAGGGTTGTCGTGTCGAACCCGGCGAACACACCGTCGTGGGCGCGGTCGTAGGTGACGCGGCCGTCGAGGCCGACGGTGAACAGCTGCGGCTGCGTGCCCCAGCGCAGCTGGACGGAGTACGTGCCGGGCATCAGCGTGACCTGCCGCGGCGCGGTCGCGTCGACCCAGGTGTAGTCGACGCCGTTGACGATGCACGCGTCGGTGCGGGTGGGGCGCGCGTCGATCGTGATCGTGCGCCCTCTGACTATCAGCGTCGTGGTGCCCTCGCCGCCGAGGATCTCTTTATAGATTGGGTCGTAGGTGACCGCGCCGGCGGCGGTGAGGGTCCAGCGCAGGTCGGGCACGCCGTGGCGGAATTGCAGGCCGTAGCTGCCCGGCAACGCGGTGATCGGCTGGGGCTCGTGGGCGTCGGTCCAGGTGTAATGCACGCCGGGGACGATCAGCGAATCGGTGGTCAGCGCGGTCGCGTCGACGGTGATCGTGCGACCTTTGATCATCAGCGTCGTGGTGCCCTCGCCGCCGAGGACCTCCTTGAAAATTGCGTCGTAGGTGATCGTGCCGGCGGCGGTGAGGGTCCAGCGCACGTCGGGCACGCCGTGGCGGAACTGCAGGCCGTAGCTGCCGGGCGGCGCGGCGACCGGCTGGGGCCGGTGCGCGTCGGTCCAGGTGTAGTGCACGCCGGGCACGATCAGCGACTCGGTGGTCAGCGCGGTCGCGTCGACGGTCACGGCGCGGCCCTTGATTATCAGCGTGTCGCTGCCGCGGCCGACGAGCAGGCCCTCCCAGCGCGGCTCGTAGTCGACGGTGCCCTCGTCGGTGACGGTCCAGGCCACCTCGGGCACGCCGTGGCGGAACTGCAGGCCGTAGCTGCCGGGCAGCACGCGGATCGTCTGGGGCCTGTGGGCGTCGGTCCAGGTGTAGTGCACGCCTGGAACGATCAGCGACTCGGTGGTCAGCGCGGTCGCGTCGACGACGATGCGGACGCCGCGGATCACCAGCTCGGCCGTGCCGGCGCCGACGAGGATGCCCTCCCAGCGCGCGGCGTAGGCGATCGCGCCCGCGGGGGTGATCGAGAAGGTCGCCGACACGACGCCCGACGGGAACTGCAGGCCGAACTCGCGGGGGGCCGCGGTGAACCACAGCGACGTGGCGGTCGCCTGCCAGGTCGTGTGCACCCCGGGGACCAGGAAGCTGTGGCTGGTCAGCGCGCTGGCGTCGACGCGCACGCTCGCCTCGGTGATCGCGGAGGGCGCCGCGCGTGCGCGGGCGAACGCGTCGCAGTAGAGCCACCACGGGTCGACGCGCTTGCCCTCGCCGACGAACGGGTCGCCGGGTCCGACCTCGTACGGCTTCATGAAGTCCTCGAAGGTCGGGTCGTTGGCGGTGCCGGACAGGCGGCGCTCGACCTCGGTCTCGAACGAAGCGCTGAAGAACAGGACCTTGATGCTGAGGGTCAGCTTGGCCCTGCCGAACAGCTTGTCCTGGCTCGGGTAGTAGCGGAGCTGCAGCAGCAGCTCCATCGACAGGCTGACGAGGCCGAGCACGTTGAGCGAGCCGCCGAGGCGCAGGTAGGCGGTGAGCTCGGTGGTCGCCCCCTTGCCGAAGCCCGTCTTCTTGTAATAGATGCCGCCCATGATGTGGACCTCGCCGCTGGCGACGCCGACGTCGAGCGCGAGCGAGGCCCCGAACTCGAAGCCCGCCTCGAGCGTGCGCAGGGCCTCCTGCGGGTCGGGGGCCAGCTGGACGCCGAAGTAGCCGCCGCCGCCGAACGGGCCGATGCTCAGCAGGAACGGGCTCGTCCGCCTGGAGAACCAGAAGTCGAGGGTCAGGGTGTCGCCGATGAACGGGAGGTTCAGCGCGGCCCCGAGGGTCATGTTCTTGAGGGCGAAGATGCCGACGGCGACGTTCGGGAGGCCGACCGAGAAGCTCGCGGTGATGCCCCGCGGCGTGACCTCGATGCCGGGCGGATCGGAGAAGCCCTTGAAGGGGATCAGCGAGGCGAGCGCGACCACGAATTTTAGCGGGCCGGCGAACTCGATGCCGTCCTTCTCGCGGAAGGCCACGTCGATCTCCGGCGGGCTCCCGGCGCGCATCGTGAACGCGATGTGCTTGAAGTGGAGCGACAGGAAATGGACCGGCGGGATCAGGTTGATCGTGAAGTTCTCGAGCCGCGCCTCGCCCGACATGCCCGCCTCGGCGCCGAGCTGCGCGCCACCCGTACGGCCGCCGCGCAGCTCGGCCCGCAGGCGCAGGCGACCGGGTGGGGCATCGCCGAGCTGAAAGATGTAGTCGGTGGGGCTCGTCGGCGGCCTCAGGTAGCTGTACGAGCACAGATCCGGCGACCACTGGAACACGACCCGGTGCTCGCGCGCCGCGGCGACCTGCTCGATCAGCTGGGCGGCCTGGGCGACCAGCGGGAGGACCTCACGGCCGACCCCGCGGATGCCCTCGAGGGTCCGGCGCGCCTCGTGGACCGGGCCATGCGCGACGGTCCCCTGGGCGACGGCGACCATCTGCGCGGCGAGTGAGCCGAGCTTCGCGTCGATCGCCCCGACCAGCGCCGTGACGCGCGCGTGCATGGCCGCCGCGGCGCCCGCGATCGCGTCGAGGCCGGTCGGATCGCCCGCGAGGGCCCGGCCGGCGGCGTCGAGGAACCCGGCGGTGAACTCGGCGAACGCCGCCCCGTCCAGCTCGGCGACGAAGGTCTGGGCCGCCGCGTCGGCGGAGCTGCCGATGGTCGAGATCGCCGCGGCGAGGTCGTCCTTGATCCGCCGCAACTTGGCGATCAGCGCCGCGCCCTGCGACAGCGACTGGCTGAGGAATCGCGGCAGCTTGTCGAGCGCGGGCCCGGCGATCCTGGCGAGGATGTCCTTGAGGTCGACGGCGCCGAGCAGCCGGGCGCCCTCGAAGAAGGCCGCCGGATCGAAGTTGAATTCGTCGCGGTCCTCGTCGAACAGGCTGCTCACCCCGATCGGGCCGGCCGACAGCGAGAGGCCGCGGACCTGCATGTTGGGGGTGACGAGGCCGCCGACGCGATCCGCGGCCCTGGCGAAGTCGGACTTCGAGTCGGCGAGCACCTGGGCGAATACGCCGTACAGGTCGGGCGGCTGGTTCGGGTCCTTCCAAGCCGGGCTGTACTGGATCGCCGCGACGCCGCCGCCGCCCATCTCGCGCAGGGCGACGATCTCGACGTCGGCCGTGGCGAGCGTCGGGCGGTAGTGCGGAAACCCGGGCTGCGCGACCGGGAGGAAGGTCAGCGTGCGGGTCGGCAGCCGGCCCTGATCGTGGGTCGGGTCGGCCGCGACCGCGTAGCCGATCGTCTGCCCGGACAGGGGCACCGCCGCCGCGTCGCGGATGTACAGGTCGATCGCCGCGGCCGTGTCGGCGCCGCCCACGAACACCAGGGGCATGTCCCAGCGCACGATCTCACCGGTGAGGTCGCGCCCGGCGCAGGCGAACTGCACGTCGCGGCCCGCGAGGTCGCGGACCCAGAACTCGGTCGAGTCGCCGCTGTCCGCCAGCTCGGGCGTGCTCTCGCCGAGCAGCTCGATCGCGGTGAACGGCAGGTCGCGCGGGGCCCCGCGCGGGATGTCGACGACGCGCTGGCGCACGACCATGAACTGCCGCGTGCGCAGAGCCGCCGGCGCCTCGGCCCCGGCTCCGCCCGCGAAGTCCGGCGCCGCGAACTGACGCTCGCTCACGCGGATCAGCGAAGCGCGGTGGCCGAGCGGCAGCAGCGTCCCGTTCCTGACGACCTTGACGAAGTGATCGCGGCCGAGGGTGCCCTGCTGGATCCACGCGCCGACGAGGACGTCGTCGGGGCCGCTGGTCGGCGCCTGCGAGTCCTTGCGGAGCCACTCGCCGCGCAGGTCGTACGAGGCGCCGAGCGCCGAGAGCTGGAGGCGGCGGGCGCGGATCGTCCAGTACTCCTCGTCCTCGGCCACCGCTCGATCGGCGTTGTGGCCGATGTGCCAGCGATCGCCGCGGCCCAGCGCGCGGCCCGGCAGCAGCGGGTCGGCGGGCGCGTCGATGCGGTGGACGAACCGGCGGACCAGCTCGAGCGGCTCCTCCGCGGGCGTGCGCAGGGTGACGCGCCACAGCTCGCGGCGCGACTCGGGGGGCGCGCTGAACACCGGCAGCAGCGCGGCCTTCGGCCCGAGGAACAGCCCCTGCGGCAGCTCGATCACGGTGCCGGGGAGGAGCGTCGACTCGCCCTCGGTCGGCCCGCCCCGGACGAGCGGGCGGGCGCTCAGCAGCGCCAGGATCTCGTCGAGGACGAGCGGCAGGCGGGTCTCGGCCGGCAGCTGCCAGGACAGCGTGGAGGGGCCGGAGAGGCGGGCGAGCGCCGGGGTCGCCAGCGCCTCGTCCTCCTGATAGGCGTACTCGACGAGGTGCTGCGGCTGCAGCTCGAGCATGACGACCAGCGGATACTTCGGCTCGGTGGCGACGATCCACTGGGCCTGCCGATCGTCGACGACGACGCTCCCGTTGCCGAACATCAGCCGCGCGACCAGCAGATCCTCGGGACGAATGACGTCGCGGTAAAGTATGGGGACCGAAATCGACGACATCGCGCAACCCATCCCCGGGAGTGACGCCCCGGTCGTGCAGAACCCAGCGAACTCGCCTCACGGCCCTTCGGGCCCGATCGCGGCGTCGGCGTGACGGCCCGATCCTCGCCCGCTGGTGGCTCACCAGCGCGACCGTCCACGGCGCGGACCGGCCCGGTCCGGACGGCGTATGCAACATTCCCGACGCAGCGCTCTCGACGCTTCACCCGCGCGCGCCAGCCGTTCGGCGCATTCGCGGTCCACTATCCTCGTACTTCGCAGTGCAAGCAGACACGAGGGCGACGCCGGAGTCAACCGCCCGCCAGGGCGGTGCAAGGCCGTGCAAGGGGGCGATAACACGACGAGCGTGGCGCGCGGAGCGAAGCGCTGTGGCAGGCCGCACACCCGCGGCGATCCGACGCGCATTCGGCCTGCCGTCGCCGGACCGCGGGGCGCCCGTGCAACCGCCGTCAAAGGCGGATGCACGCGGCGGGAGGCGGCGCGCCGCCGACTGTGACAGTGGCTCCTTACACGGCCCTTGCAGCGCGCCGCATCGCGGTGGTACGGGTTCGGGGCCCGCGAGAAGTCAACAGTCGTGGCCGTCCTCCGCTGCACCGACCGCGAGATCCCAGTCCCCGATCGCTGCGTGATCGGCCGCTCCCGGGCGTGCGACCTGGTGATCACCGGGCCCGAGGTGTCGAGCCAGCACGCCGTGTTGCAGTGGACGGACGCGCGCTGGCTGCTGCGCGACCTCGGCAGCCTCAACGGGACGTTCGTCGGCGACACGCGGCTGGCGAGCGGGGCGCGGGCGCCGATCGACGCGGGCACGCAGATCCGCTTCGGGCGGCGCGGGCCCCTGTGGGTCCTGGTCGACGCCGCGGCGCCGCCGGTGATCGCGGCCCGGCTCGAAGACGCGACCTGGCGGACCGCCGACTCGGGCTACCTCACCCTTCCGGAGGCGGAGGCGCCGACGCTCGCGGTCTACCAGGAGACGGGCGGACGCTGGGTCGTCGATCAGGACGGGGTCACGCGGGCGCTCGCGGATCGTTCTCTGGTCGAGGCGGGCGGGCTGTGGCGCATCTATCTGCCGTCCGCGTGCGTCGGGACGGTCGAGGACGGGGCGACGCCGGCGGCCGTGGCCGAGCTCCGCCTGGAGTTCACGGTGAGCCGCGACGAGGAGCGCGTGACGCTGGTGGCGTGGAAGGACGAGCGGCGCATCGACCTGCTGGTCCGGACGCACCACTACCTGCTGCTGCTGCTGGCCCGCCGCCGCCTGGCGGACCGCGCCGCCGGTGCGCCGCCGGCCGACGAGGGGTGGATCCACCAGGACGACCTGCTGACGATGATGCGGATCGACGAGAACAACTTTCACACCAACGTGCACCGCGCGCGCGCCCAGCTCGGCAAGGCGGGGGTCGTCGACGCGGCCACGCTGATCGAGCGCCGCCAGGGGACCGGGATGCTGCGGCTCGGGGTCGCCACGCTCGCGGTGGACCGCGGCGAATCGCCGCGAGCGTGACCCATGGCCGGCGCCGGCGCTCACGGCGACTCGAGCATGCTGACCCACCAGTCGACCCCCGTCTGGTCTTTTTGGCAGTAGCCGATGACGATGACGCCGTCCGGGTGCGTCGCGATATCCTCGAACCCGCAGTTGAAGCTGCTGCCAGCCACGGACCGCACCGACTGCTCGACGCCGTCCGCCGAATAGACCGCGAGGAGCCCGACGACCTGGGACGACGGGAGGTTCGCGCGCCCGACCACGAGCGCCCGCGTCCCGTCGACGGCGACGCCGCCGAGGACCGCGGTGTCCCAGGACTCCGCGATCTTCGGCGCCCAGGCGATGGTCCCGTCCTCGGCGAACCCGACAAGGTGCGACCCGTCGAATTCGGGCGCCTGCACGCCCCCCGGCGCCGCCACCACGGTCGTCCCGTCCGGCAGGACCGCGGCCCCGTGCCCGCCGTTGTACGCCCATTCGGGCGAGCTCCAGGTCCAGGTCGACAGCAGCGCTCCGCTGGCGTCCCACCGCTGCACGAACACCGCGTTCATGTCGGCGGCCAGATCCCCGAATACGACCAGATGGTCGCCGTCCGGCGCCGAATTCGAGTATGCCACCCCGAGGCCGTCGTTGTCGTACTCCTGCTGCCAGACCTCGGCGCCGCTCGCCAGGTCGAGCCGGCGAACGCCGAGCTTGCTCGTCATCCCGTCCATGGGCTCGGCGCTGGTGACGAATACGGCGTCCCCCAGGACCTCGACGCCGCTCGCCGAGGCATATCCGGGGACCTCTCCCGGCTCCGAGAATGTCCACACCTCGTCGCCGTCGCCCGTGAACCGCCGCACCCACGTGGCGGAGGTCTGATCCATCATCGGGAGGCTCCCCCCGACCACGACGCCGCCGTCCGGCGTGGCCGCCAGGCTGGGCACGCCGAACTCGCCCGACCACATCCACACCACGGCGCCCGCGCTGTCGAACTTGCGGACCACGAGCGTGTCGTAATTGGTGACACCGCCCACGTAGATCCCGCCGTCCCCGGCGACCGCGACCGCCGTGGGATAGTCGGGTTTCTGCCCGCCGAACTCCACCGACCAGCGGACGAACAGCGCAGCCGCGCAAAGATCGCAGCCGTCGTCCGGATCCCGGTTGCCGTCGTCGCACGCCTCGTCGCCCTCGACCACGCCGTCGCCGCAGATCGGCTCGACGCTGGTCGCTACCGTGCTCCCGCTCGACGACGACTCCGACGAGGTGCCTGACTCGCCGGTCGTCGGCTCGCCAGATATGGTCGTCTCGCCGCTCGTCGGCATATCGACCCCGGTCGAGGGACCTGCCCCGGTCTCGCCGACCGAAGTACCACCACTCGTCGGATCTCCCGCATCGATCGGGGTGCACGCGAGACTCAGGACAAACAAAACAATGCCATGACGTACCAACATGGGCCCATTGTGATTTCGGGGGTCCGCCGCCGTCAAGCCGGGCCACCCGCCGTGTAAGGCAGGTGCAAGGTGCGAGGACGACGTCCCGCGAACCTGACGCCGACGGATATCCCGGTGTCGGGATCACCGGTCCGCGCCGGTCCGGTCTCGCGGGCGGCCAGGCGGTGTAACGCTCGGCGTTGCGCTCGCCGATGGGGCCCGCGAGGCCGCACTGCATACCCCTACACTCGGCGAGCACCCGGGCGGGCCATCGGAGCGGCGCTGTCGCCACGCCCGCGGTGAGCCGGCTCCTGACCGCGTGATATCTTCGCCGGGCCGCCGTGGACGACGCGTCGCTACAGACCCCGGACCAGGCGCCGGCGCTGCCGCCGGACGCCACCGCGAGGACGCGCGACGAGGAGGTCGCTACGGCGTGGGACCCGACGCTCCGGCTCGCCGATGAGTCGTCCGGCGAGCTCGATCCGGCGATCGCGGACGACGAGCGCTACGTGTTCGGCGAGGCGTTCGCGTTCGGCGGGATCGGCGTGGTCCGCCGCGGCGCCGACCGCCGCCTCGGGCGGGTCATCGCCGTCAAAGAGCTCCGTCAGGACAGCCCGACCGCGCTGCGGCGGTTCGTGCTCGAGGCCGCCGTCACCGCGCGGCTGCAGCACCCGAGCATCATCCCGCTGTACGACCTGCGCTGGGGCCGGGCGGGCAAGCCCTATTACTGCATGAAGCTGGTCGACGGCGACAGCCTCGAGGCGAAGATCGGCGCGGCGAAGGACCTCGGACAACGGCTGCGCCTGCTCGAGCACGTCGTGGCGATCGCCGACGCGGTCGCGTACGCTCACGAGCAGCGGATCCTCCACCGCGACCTCAAGCCGGCCAACGTGCTGATCGGGCGCTTCGGCGAGACGATCGTGATCGACTGGGGGCTCGCCAAGGATCTGTCGGGGCGGCTCCCGGCCGAGGTCGGCGCGCCCACCGGATCGGTGACGCCGGACACCGCGACCAACCTGACCGTCGCGGGCGCGGTCGTCGGGACCCCGCGCTACATGTCGCCCGAGCAGGCGGCGGGTCAGGCGGTCGACGACCGATCCGACATCTACGCGCTCGGGGCGATCCTCCACCACGTGCTGACCGGTCAGCCGCCGTTCGCCGAGGTCCAGGGACCCGCGCTGATCCTGGCGACGATCCGCGGGCAATTCACGGCGGTGTCGACCCTCGCGCCGGAGGTCCCGCGCGAGCTGGCGGCGGTCGCCCGGCGAGCGATGGCCGGTGCGCCCGCCGACCGCTACGCCTCCGCGGCCGCGTTCGCCGAGGACCTGCGGCGGTTCCAGGCCGGACGACTGGTCTCGGCGCACGCGTACTCGCCGACGGAGATGCTGCGGCTGTGGATCCGACGCCATCGGCGGGTCCTCGCCGTCGCCACGCTCGCGCTGGTCGGCCTCGTCGTCACCGGGATCGTCGCGTTCGTGCGGGTGACGCAGGAGCGCAACGTCGCCGAGGCCGCGCGCGTGACCGCCCGCGCCAACCTCGACCTGGCCCGCCGCGCCGAGGCCGAGCGGAGCGAGCAGCTGTATCGCTCGCTCCTCGTCCAGGCGCGCGCCAGCCAGCGCGCGCTGGACCCCGGGCGGCGATTCGCCAGCCTCGCCGCGATCGCCGACGCCACCGAGCTCGCGCGCGCGGAGGGCACGCTCGCCGTGCGGCGACCCGAGCTGCGCGACGCGGCGATCGCCAGCCTCGGCCTCGTCGACGCCCGCCTCGTCGAGCGCTGGCCGACCGCGCTGCGCGGGGCCCCGGCGGTCGACGCTCGCCTCGATCGCGTGGTCGCCCCGCGCCTGCACGAGGCCGCGTTCTCGCTGCGCCGGACCGCCGACGACGTCGAGCTCATGCGCTTCTCCAACCCCGGCCACGACCCGTGGCACCTGGCGGCCCGCTTCTACCCCGGCGACGCGCACGTGCACCTGCACTACGCGGATCTCGACGGCCGCGGGTACTGGCACGTGTTCGACGTGCGCGGACCGTCGCCGGTCGAGCGCGTGCACCTGCGCAACGTGTTGATCGCCCCGTCGAGCGATGGCGAGACCGCGTGGCGGCTCGACGAGGACGGACGGGTGTCGGCCGTGCGGATCGACGACGGGAGTGTGGTGCGCCGGCTGGCGACGCGGCTCGACCCGCGGCAGGTCCACCACCTGCACGCCCACGCGGACGGGCGCTGGCTCGCCGTCGCGGACCTTGGGAGCAAACGGATCGACGTCATCGATCTCGCGGCCGACGAGGTCGCGTCGACGCTGCCGGACGCGGGCGACGCGTGGGCCTGGGGCACGGCGGAGATGTTCGCTATCGGCGAGCGCGAGCGGATCGGCCTGTGGGATCCGACGACCGGCCAGCGGCGCGGCGAGCTCACGGGCTACGACGACCTCGTGATCGAGGTCGCGTTCCACCCGGATCGACGGCTGCTCGGCTCGTGCTCGTGGGACGGGACCTCGCGCTTCTGGGAGGCGGCGAGCCAGCGCGAGGTGCTGCGCCTCGACGGCTGCTTCGTCCGCTTCGCCGCCGACGGCCAGCGGATGGTGATCCAGCGGCAGTGGGACCTCGACCTGTGGGACTTCGCCGCGGCGGACATCCAGAGCAACGTGCCCGGCTGGGCCCGCTCGGTCGGCCTGCACGCCGACGGCCGCCTGTTGCTCGTCGCCGGGCAGCTCGGCGTCGAGCTGTGGGACCTCGAGGGCCTGCAGCGGATCTGGCGGAGCGACCGCGAGTCGTGCGCGGCGGGGGCCTTCTTGCCGGACGGCGGTGGCTTCCTGACGGTCTGCGACGACACCGGCGCGCGCGCCTGGCCGCTCCGCGTCGCGGCCGGCGAGCTCGCGGTCGGCGCGCCGCGATCCCTGTTCGTGCCGAAGGTGCCCGGCTTGCGCACGCCGCTCGGATTCCCCGCCGACGAACCGTCGCTGTTCGCCGCGCTGGACGGTCACGACGTGCGGCTGTTCGAGACGGCCACGCTGGCCGAGCTCGGGCGCCTGCGCGGGTGGCAGGAGCTGACGACCCAGGCGATCAGCCCGGACGGTCGCTGGGTCGCGGCCGCGGCGTGGAAGGCGACCGCCGTGCATCTCTGGGACCGCACCCAGCCTGACCGCCCGCCCCACGCGCTGGACCTGGGCTCCCCCGAGGGCGAGGGCTGGAGTGTGCTGCAGTTCGACCCCGACGGCGAGTCGCTCGTGGTCGACACGCAGAACGAGCTCGCGGTCTGGCGCGTCGGCGAGTGGACGAAGGAGGCCTCGCTGGTCCGCGAGGCCGTCAATTCCCACTCGCTCGCGTTCCACCCGCACGGCGAGCTGATCGCGGTCGAGATGACCGCACGCGAGGTCCACCTGCGGACCTGGCCGGACCTCGAGAAGGTCGCCGCGATCGAGAAGCCGACGCGCGAGCTGTGGGAGCTGCGCTTCAGCCCCGACGGCCGGACGCTCGTCATGGCCAGCGCCGAGAACGGCGCCTACCTGTGGCACCTCGATCGGCTCCGCCGCGAGCTCGCGGCGCGGGACCTCGACTGGTGAAGCAGGCAACGCCGCGCCGCGCGGTGCACCCGGACGGTGCCCTCGTCGTCGGGGTCCGTGGCACCGAGGCGACGTCCATGGATCGGTGGATCCGCGTGCTCGCACCGCTGTGACGACGGTCCATACCGGGCGTGCGCTCGCCGAGCATGCGTGTCGGTACTCGACCGCCGGCGAGCGCTGTGAAGCCTGCAAGAAACACCTGCACCGACCGCGCCCTCGCCTGTATGAGCATCAATAAGCCGAAATAGATCCCGATGTCGTCCCGCGGCCGGTGACGTGTCCGCGTACTGTCCACAGTCGCGTGACCCTCGACCCGGCGACCTCGACCCGGCCCACTTCGGCCGACTCACCGTCGTCCGCAGGGTCGGCGCCGGCGGCAAGGGCGAGGTGTTCGTGGCCGGTGCCGGTGCCGTCGCTACCAGGCCGTTGCCCGCCGCAGGCGACCCGGGCAAACTCCCGCGGTGCGAGCCCAGATCCGTGAGCGCAGGGCGGGGATCTTGACCTACGGCATCACCCCGCCGAAGCGCAGCTATCCGCCGGAGAAGCAGGCCGAGGTAGCCGCGCGCCAGACCGCCCGGATCGCCCGCCTGCCGATCGACGCGCTCGTCGTCTACGACCTGCAGGACGAATCGGAGCGCACCGACCAGGCTCGGCCCTTCCCGTACCTCGAGTGCGTCGACCCCACCGACTACGCCCTCGGCGCGCTCGCCGAGCTGACGGTCCCCCCGGTGGTGTATCGCTGCGTCGCCCCGCTCGGCGCCGACGCCCTCGCCGACAGCCTGCTGCGCGTCGACGCCGCCGGCGGCCTGTCGGTGCTGGTCGGCCCGGCCTCGCGCGCGCAGGCGCCGGGACTTAGGCTGGCTGACGCCTACGCGCTGCGCCGCGCTCACGCCCCCGACCTGCCGGTCGGCGGGGTGCTGATCGCCGAGCGCCACCAGCGGACCCTCGCCGAGGACGAGCGCGCGCTCGCCAAGCTCGCTGCCGGCTGCTCGTTCTTCATCAGTCAATCGGTGTACTCGGTGGCCGCCACCAAGGACCTGCTGAGCGACCTGTGGTACCGCTGCCAGGCCCGCGAGGTGCCGTTCCCGCCGGTGCTGGTGACGCTGTCCCCGTGCGGATCGCTGCGCACCCTCGACTTCATGCGCTGGCTCGGCGTCGCGGTGCCGCGGTGGTTCGAGAACGACCTGCGCCACAGCCACGACATCCTCGGCGCCTCCCTCAAGGTGTGCGTCGACCTGTTCGCCGACCTGCACGACTTCGCCGCGACCCGGGGGATCCCGCTCGGCTGCAACGTCGAGAGTGTGTCGCTCCACCGGGCCGAGATCGACGCGTCCGTCGAGCTCCTCGGCGCTGTCGCGGCCATCCTCGGGCGTCGCTGATCCGGGTTGTCGCCCTGGTGCCCGGATCCGCCGCAGTCCCGCCATCGTCCCTGGCTCAGCGGGCGCCACGTCGACGTCGTTCACCGCGAGCCGCGACGCACCCCGCGGCCTCTGCGACCCCTCCCGAAGTCGTTACGCCCCCGAGGGGGCGTGACGGCTGTCGCCGATCGAGTTCGGGGGAATCGGCGGCCGTTTGCGAGAGAGCCGCTCGCGGCACGAGACGACCAGGGGATCATGCCCAGGCATGCCGCCGCCCGGCGAACCCGTGCCCGCCAGCGCCGCCACCCGACCCTGGCCGATATCGGGTCAACCGCAGCTCGAGCGCCGCCGGCTCCACCTGCGCCCCCGTTGCCCCCGGTTGTCGTCGCCAGCGCCGGCTCGCCCGCGCTACGTCCGTGGCGGGGGACGCCGCGTTCGCGCGCCGTCCGGGCCGGCCCGGCATGACCCCGCGGGCCACGACCCCGTGGTGCCGCTCGAGCTACCGCCCGTGTTACTGGTGCTGCCGCTGATATGGTCCCGCTGATGACCTCGTTCT
>Ga0075163_10002300_pt1 | contig 25775 bp, 27 predicted proteins | sample JI1023141ADNA_FD_71478 | JGI IMG/M metagenome (GOLD analysis project Ga0075163, IMG submission 71478) | Wastewater effluent complex algal communities from Wisconsin, to seasonally profile nutrient transformation and Carbon sequestration -... | ecosystem: Engineered > WWTP > Effluent > Algae... | reverse complement strand
TGTCAAACGTTTGATGCCTGAGTTTTACGTCAAACACTGTTTTCTTCGAAGTCATAAACGACTTCATGATTAGTGCAACACTTCTGAAAAACGTGTTATGCTACAGCAATGAAGAGCAACCTGGTCATCATTGCTGGTTTCGGATTCATCGTCATTGGAATGATCGCATACAGGATCGTCCTCGACAAGGTCAGGCCTGATTGGAAGAAGTCCAAGACCTGATGTTCATGTGGTGCGTACTCGAGTGGTTTTCAGAGGGAGCACTGTGAATGCTTCTACGCGGGTTCAATTCCCGTCGCACCACCCACATGGTCCAGTAGACGAATTGGTAAAGTCCTCTGCCTTTCAAGCAGAAGTTTCTGCGGGTTCGAGTCCCGTCTGGATCACCCAACTAGTTACAAGCACACCAAAAAGTGTATGGTTATTCCCCCCACAAAGGAGTAGCCATTTGCTGAATTTCATCATGATCATGATGTGTGCCTTCTCGTTGAGCGGCGTGCCGAGCGATCATCCGAAGGTGCAGAAGTTTCGAACTGACATCTCGGATCAGCAGCTGATCGAGGTTCTCGATCGATCGCACCGAAGGGTTTTTGGTGAAGAGCCAAGCAAGAATCGACTCGCGATGGCCTGGGCTCAGGTTGCATTCGAGAATGGGAGGGGTAAGAAGGTCTTCAATCACAACCTTGGAAACATCGGGAAAGGGAAGGGACAGAGCTACTACCTCGTCTCAGGTTACCAATTCCGAAGCTTCGGATCGTTCGATGACGGAGCTGACGCTTACTGGTCGATGCTGCTGGCGAGATGCTCAGGCTCGTTGCGATGGTTCACGGACGGTGATCCTCGAGGAGCATCGATCATGCTTCGAAGGTGCGGGTACTACAGAGCTGACGTTGATCACTACGCGTCAAATCTGACGTCCTTGTACTTCACAGGCAGAAGGTTGTTGGATGCAAGCCATGGTAGCATGGCTGAAGGATAGATGGAAGAAGTTACTTGATCGTCTCGAGGAATGGTGGGAGGAGAAAACCTGCCCGTAAGTTCCTCATCATGTCGATGTGGCAATCATGAATTTCACTATTGAACAGTTACGAGCGGCGGTTGAAAACTCTAAAAGTTATTCTTCTGTTGCGAAGAAGTTGAACTGTACATCAGGAAGTTCGTGGCATCTTGTCAAGAGACTCATACACGAACATCAAGTTGATGTATCACACTTCTTGGGATCAAGAGCGAACTCCGGCCCAGAACACAAGGGAGGACCTCCCAAAATCACGATTGAAAATATCGGAAGTGTGGTACGAAGAATTACAAGCGCTACATTGCGACGAGTTCTTGCAGACGCTGGTCGTGAATATCGATGCGGAATTTGCAAGAATGACGGTACATGGCAAGGACAAACGTTAACGTTGCAAGTTGACCATGTCAATGGCATTTGCACTAACAACGTGATTGAAAATTTACGTTATCTTTGCCCTAATTGTCACTCACAAACCATAACGCATGGATTCAAGGGTAGACATCATAACGACGAAACGAAAAAGATCATTTCGATTGCAGCATCGAAACCTCGTTCAAAAGAACGACACGCTGTCATGGTGAAATTGGCAAACACGTCAGGTTGAGAGCCTGATGCCTGTAATGGGCTTGAGGGTTCGACTCCCTCTGACGGCACTGAATGGTCCCTTGGCGAAATGGCAAACGCGGCGGGTTTAAGCTCCGCTTCCTAAGGAGTCCCGGTTCGAGTCCGGGAGGGACTACGACTGTGCAATCAACATGAAAACATGGTAGACTGAGTCTATGTAGACAGCATGCCCGAATGGCGGAATTGGCAGACGCGCCTAGATACTTACCATCGTGTCTAACAAGTGGGTTCAATTGGGCGATGATGCATTGAAGTTGATGTTGGTCAAGTCGATTGAATCAACGCTCTCAATGAGAGCTGCTGCTTCATCAATTCCGATGAGCTTTGTTTCGTTCAGAACGCATGCAAAGCGCTTTGGGTTGTGGACGACCAACAGACAGGGAAAAGGTCTCAAGCGGAAATCTCAAGTAACATCGATTCCTCTGACTGAAATCCTTCAAGGACTTCATCCAACGTACTCTCGACATGCTTTGAAACGTCGTCTTCTCAAGGAAGGCATCAAGCAAAACATCTGCGAATTGTGCAAGCTAGACGCTTGGCGTGGTAAAACACTGATCATGCAGCTAGATCACATCAATGGAAATTCATGGGATCATCGAGGTGATAACCTTCGTATGTTGTGTCCCAATTGCCACAGTCAAACGCCTACGTACTGTGGTAGAAATGCAACCTGAGCCCAGGTGATGGAATGGCAGACATAGCGGCCTTAGAAGCCGCCGCCCGTAAGGGCATGGGGGTTCAAGTCCCTTCCTGGGTACAAGAGAAACAGACACCGTGATGAGGCCGATCGGAAGGCAGGTGTTTCATAAGCACCTCGTAGTGGGTTCGAATCCCATCATCACGACGAAATGAAGCTCACGGTCAAGCAGCTCAAACGAATCATTAACGAATCGACGGGTGCATCGAACCTCGAACGAGCCATCGAGCTCGCGACGAGGTTGCACACTGGTCAGACTGACAAGGCAGGGAAAGCGTACATCGATCACCCGCTTCGTGTCATGGGCACGGTCAAGGAGCTCGGTTACGATGAGGACGTGCAGACGGCGGCAGTTCTGCACGATACCGTCGAGGACACTGACCTGACGTTGGACGATGTTCGTAGGGAGTTCGGGGATCGCGTTGCTGCGACCGTCGAGCTGCTCTCGAAGCTCGACGGCGAATCGTACGAAGCTTTCATCGATCGGATCATCGCTTCCAGGAACGTTGATGCAATGCGCGTCAAGCTCGCAGATCTCACCGACAACATGGACGTTACACGCCTCGGACGTGAACCTGATGAGTGGGACCTGAAGCGCATGAACCGCTACGAGAAGGCATTCAAGAAGCTCACCGACGCCAGCGGAGGTTGACAGTGGGCTGGGCAACGCAATACATCCAAGCCCTCCAGGAGGGCACGACGGTCAGCTTCAGGCCTCACGGCAACTCGATGCAACCTCGTATCGAATCAGGTCAGCTTGTCACCGTCGCTCCAGTCGATCGAGAGGTCGTTGTGGGTGACATAGCGTTGTGTAAGGTCGAGGGCCGTCAATGGCTTCACCTCGTCAGCGCTGTCGGTTCCGACGGTCGCATCCAGATCTCGAACAACAAGGGCCATGTCAACGGGTGGACTGCACCGAAGAACATCTTCGGTCTCGTTGTTAGGGTTGAACCATGAAGTACTTCATCTACAGCAGAAATGCCATCGAGGCGCTTCCTCCTCACGACGTTCCTCACATCATCGTTTCGATATCGACACCTGGCGATGTCAAAGCGAACATCAAGAGAAACGAGATGACTGAGGGCTTGCTTCGTCTCTGGTTCAGCGATATCTGCGATGATGCACTCAAGTACATCTACAAACGTGGCCTCGATCAGGAAAGCGAGGAGCAGATCACGCCGCGGCTCTTCAGCCGGGAGCAAGCTCGTCAGATCATCGATTTCGTGAAGGCTTATCCAAACGTTGAACATTTCATCGTGCACTGCGATGCTGGTTTGAGCAGGTCTCCCGGCGTTGCAGCAGCAATCTCAAAGATCTATGACGGAGATGATTCAGAGATCTTCAAACGATATCACCCGAACAGCCGGGTGCATCGCATGATTTTGGAGGAGCACTTCGCTCCAGGAGAACAAGATGGAAACAGTGATCATCGAGATCAGGGCAGCTGAGGGAGGCGAGGACGCAAAGCTCCTCGTGAAGGATCAAGCTCGTGCTTACGTGGAGGCGGCGGGTCGGAGGTCACTTTGACGTTGAGCTCCTAGACGAACGTTCAGGGTTCATGCAACTTGCCGTCACCGGCAAGGGAGCAGCACAGACGTTCAAGGATGAACCGGGTGGTCATCGATGGCAACGCATCCCACCGACCGAAAAGCGTGGGCGGGTGCAAACATCGACGGTGACAGTTGCGGTGCTTGGGACGCTCGTGAAGGGAAACCGAGAGCTTCGATACGACGAGGTCAACATCGTCACGTGCCGCGGCACGGGCCCAGGTGGCCAGAATCGAAACAAGACCGAGAGCTGTGTAATCGTCACCCACAAGGCGACGAAGCTTCAGGTTCGAATCGACAACGAACGTTCGCAGCATCAGAACAAGGCACTCGCGATGAGCCTCATGGCTGCAAAGCTAAATGAAGCCGAACGTGAATCAGCTATCGGAGCTCGAGATGCTGACAGGCGAGCGCAAGTCGGTTCAGGAATGCGTGGTGACAAGGTGAGGACCTACAGGTCGCAGGACGATTCAGTCACCGATCACGTCACCGGGAAGAAATGGCGACTCAAGGATTGGACACGCGGAATCTGGTGAAAGTTGCCGAGCGTCTGAGGTAGCTTAAGCTCATGGATGAGGATCGGCGAGCTGTGATCCCGGAGTTCAGGGATGAATTTCGATTCCTTTCGAACTTTCACAGCTCGACGATCACGTTCGGTGGGATGAGGTACCCAACGGTAGAGCACGCATACCAGGCTGCAAAGTCACTTGATCCTGACGTTCGTCTAATGATCAAGAACGCAAAGACGCCGGGAAAGGCAAAACGACTGGGTCGTTGCGTTGAGATGAGGCCTGATTGGGACGAAGTCAAGGTCGAGATCATGCTGAACCTCGTCAGGAAGAAGTTCGAGAATCCATTCCTTCGACCCATGCTGCTTGCAACGGATGACGCTGAGCTCATCGAGGGAAATCACCACAACGATAGGTTCTGGGGGACCGTCGATGGTGTCGGGCAGAACGTGCTGGGGAAGATCCTCATGAGGGTTCGCGAGGAGATCAGGTCAGAGGATCAGTAATGCCGACGTGGCGAAATGGCAACCGCGGCGCACTCAGAATGCGTTGCTGAAAGGCTTGTGGGTTCGACTCCCACCGTCGGCACCGTGAAGTAACAGAATCAGGGGCAGCATTCCTGAGGATCTTGTGTAGTGTAATGGAGCACTGATGGTTTTTACCCATCAGGACCTGGTTTGAACCCAGGCACGTACATGTGAAACACGAACGTAACGAACGTCAGTAACCAAGAAGTTAGGGTTGTTAGACACGGCGCTTCTTAAAACAGCGCAGATCGGTGCAATTCCGGCATAGGTGAAGACGACATCTCTCGATAGCACAGCGGAAGTGCGGCACGGTCCTAACGTGAAGGTCGGGGGTTCGAATCCCTCTCGAGAGACGATGGTCAAGTAATCTAGCGTCTAGCACACGCGATAGGAGAACTCGGAGATCGAACGTCATACGTGGCGCATAGACTGAGGGTCGGTTGTCGGCCGACAACCCCGAGGTGAAACACCATCAACACACCCACGTAGCTCAGCGGAAGAGCACTCCCCTCCGAAGGGATAGGCCATCGGTTCAAATCCGATCGTGGGTACGAGCGAGCAAGTAACAACACACAGGTGAAAATCCTGTGGGGCGACAAACCGGCATGGGTCCGGGAGTAACGCCTTGGCGGTTGACCACGCTGGTTTGGAGACCAGCATGTGAAAGTTCGCTCATTCATTTGACGTCCTCAATGTGTAGAACTCCGTTGTCGAGTTCCCAATGATGATTTGGACATAGAACGACGATGTTAGAAGGATCGTTGATCTCTCTGAGAGTTGCTGTCATCGGCCATGATGAAATTGCTTTCACATGACATAACTCAACGTGAATCGAGTAACCACACTTTTGACACTTCTTTTCTCTGTCGTGATTCATGACATGACAATGGTTACGAACGTAACCGTGCCTATATGACGGAGCGATTCCTTTCTGCTTGTAGAGCGAAGCAACGTCGTCTAACGACATGTTAGATCTTTCGATTTTTGCATGTTCTCTAATTGATTTACACGTATCACACGACATCGTTCGTCGTTTCGGCTCGCCACATAACTTACAGTTGATCAAGGTGTAAGATCTTTTTGGTTTAGATGCGTTGTTGAACGAACTAGCGCATGATCTCGAACAAAACTTCTGATTCTTCGTTTCCTTCTTGCATTTCAGACACTTCATACCGACGTATACCCTCTGTCTTCTAAACAGGTGAAAGGTTAACTGGATCCATGCGAGTTCGAACCTCGCCGTCGGTACAAGTATTGGTTTCACTGGTTCGAATCCAGTCGGGGGTGCAAAGTGACACACGAGAATGTAAGGTGAGGGTATGAAGCTGCTAACAATCACGAGCATCGTAGCATTGTCTTTGATGGCTTCGTGCTACGCTGAGTGGGACGTTCCCGCAGTGCCAAGGCACGATAGGTGCACCGGCAAGACAGAGACGAGCTTCGTCTACGTGAACCCACGGTGCCCGAATGCACCGGCGCTGAAGCACCCGAACGATTCGACGCCTCAGTTCGTGAACGAACGAAGGTACTGACCGATGGGCCGTTAGCTGAGCGGTACAGCGCCACCGTGACAAGGTGGAGATCGTTGGTTCGAACCCAACACGGCCCACAAACTTCAACGAACGTTCGAACGGAGGTTAGCATGGGCATCAAGCAGGTGATCGTGGTACGCACTGATTTGTCAATGAGGAAAGGCAAGCTCGCGTCCCAGGTTGCTCACGCGGCGATGAAGTTCATCCTCGACAACAACCAATCTGATCGAGGCGATAAGTTGATCGTTGAGCTATCGCCTGAGGAAGCAATCTGGTGCGCTGAAAGGTTCACGAAGGTCGTTGCACGGTGTGATTCACAAGACGAGCTTGAACAGCTCATCATGAAAGCTCAGCTGTCGAACGTTCCAGTCTACCAGATCGTTGATGCTGGTCAGACAGAGTTTCACGGGGTGCCGACGCTGACATGTGCAGCCTTTGGTCCCTGCGATGCTGAAGATCTCGACAAGATCACCGGTCACCTGAAATTGCTCTGAGCTGTGCAACTCAACACACCGAAGGTATAGGTTTTAGACACCATGAACAAGAAGCTCTTTTCCATCATGCTCGTTGCCGTCATTGCATGCGCTTGTTCCGCGCAGACGGACGGATCAGGCGGAGCATCGGGAGGTACGACAGTGAGCTCAACCGCAGTAGGCACCGGATCCGACTACGTTGACCCTGATGACAACGGCGGCAGTGCTTGCGACCTCTACGAGCAAGAGGTCACCATCCAGACCGAGAGTGGCGAGACGGTGCTTGTCGAGCTTCCTATCGAGTGTGATGAGTTCTGGTTTGACACCGGACGCCCAGCTGATGACGATGATTACATGGGTGCAGATTTCATCCGAGCCGATGTACCTGAACCCGAACGTTGAACGATGGAGCCGTGGTCGAGATGGATTATGGCAACCGGTTGCTAACCGGTCGAGGGGCTAATCACCCCTCCGCAGGTTCGAATCCTGCCGGCTCCGCTTAGTTACTCATGGAAGAGCAAATCGATTGGTGACGAAAACTGCCTTGAAAGCAGCAGAGCGTAACTGCCTTGGGGGTTCGACTCCCTCCTCTTCCGCAAGTTTCGAGTGATGTTTGGAAGCGTGGCCGAGTGGTCGAAGGCACCTGTTTCGAAAACAGGCGGGCCCGTAAGGGTCCCGTAGGTTCGAATCCTACCGCTTCCGCAGGATGAGCGATACGAAGAAGGAAAAGGAAGGCAAGCGGGGATGGCGAGCTGCAAAGCATGCTGACGTGCCTGTTGGCATGGAAACTCGAGCAGCGAACATCATGTGCTCGCCACTCGTTCGGCAGCACGGAAAAGATCCTCAGGCGAAACGCTGATCTCTGGAGAAGGTTGCTTGGAAAGGCTCGTCGAGAGGCTGACAAACTAGCGATCAAAGATGAATTGGAAGGGTGCGTGAGCGGCTGAAACGACCGACCTGGAAAGTCGGTGGGTCTTAACTGGCCCCACGGGTTCGAATCCCGTCCCTTCCGCGTGATGTTGACGAAAATCGATGGGTACTCACCCAGGAAAGCGTTCTGCAAGCATCCGGATCACGATCCCCCGAAGATGATCGTTCTTCCTTCAGGACAGTACGTTCACGAGTGTCCAGGTTGTGGGACGAAAAAGTTCTTCGAGGTGAAGAGCGCTAGCATGGTGAAGGTAAGGTGACAGAATGTGCTACCTTTGCATGAAGTTCAACCTGTTCGCTCCGAACATCGTTTCAAACGTTGAAGCCAAACGAAAGCGCGCGCTCGAGATCAAGCACCAGCTGACGAACGCATCGTCAATGGGACTATGCGATGATACGATCGCGAGGTTACGGGATGAACAATACAAGCTCTCTGAGGTAATGTAGAAGATACTTACGAATGTAACGCAGGTGTAGCGAAGTGGTATCGCGTCTCGTTGCCAACGAGAAGATCGAGGGTTCGAATCCCTCCTCCTGCTCCGAACTAGTAACTAAGCCACTTCTTAGGCGTCAGGTGAAAGTTCATGATGCGATCGTAGTTCAGCGGTAGAACTCCTGCCTTCCAAGCAGGTCGTCGTCGGTTCAAATCCGACCGGTCGCTCAAGTCGTTAGTAACATCTCGAAAGAAATTTCGGGAGCCCCTCGAACCTGATGTAAAATCACCTCGTATTGACGATGCGATCAATGCGATTGTGGCCATGCAGGGTATGTGAAAACGGCGTCGCATGATGCGGGCATGGTATATGGGTCGTGCCTCTGCCTTCCAAGCAGGAGAAGTTCAGTTCGAATCTGACTGCCCGCTCAAATTTTCGACGCTCGGTGCAATACGCATTCGTGCGTGGTAGTTTCTAGACATGTTTGGCCCGGAGTGCTTCAACTGCGGGATGCTTCCCTTCGCTTGCGTTTGCATTGAAGACGAACACAACGATCAAAGAGAGAAGGTTCAAGTGAACAAATTCGAGACGACCGACGAAGAGCTCATCGACTTCTGCACCCGCTCGGTGTGGAGCACCGCGCTGCGGACCCTCCTGCTCTCGGGTCCCGATTTCAGCTGATGTCGAGCACGAAGAAGGCGATCCGCGCCAACTTCAGGGATGCCGTTTTCGCTCGTGATAAGCAGAAGTGCCGCGTCTGCGGTTGGTCGCTTATCACGGCGGAAACGCAGCTTGATGCTCATCACATCACCGACAGGAACCTGATGCCGAATGGCGGATACGTCGCCGAAAACGGCATCACGTTGTGTCCGGTATGCCACGAGAAGGCTGAGGTCTTTCACAGCACCGGAGAAGCGCTGTTGGGCTGGAGCCCAGACGACCTGTACATTCGCATCGGATCATCGTATGATCTTGCTGTGAGAGCTGCAGAAAAGTTATGACTGTCGTTCAAAGCAGGCATACGCTTGACTGGTGCGGCTCGTGCGTTTGCGATCGGGTGCTATGCGCTGATTGCGGCAACAACTGTTGCAATGGAGGCACAGGCAGGTCGATCTATGACAAGGATTGTGACTGCGAGGAAGCGTACGCTCATCAGGAACTTTTTTGGAGTGATCCGGCGTCGGTTATTTTCGTCAAGGATACACGTCCTCCTGTTGAGGAACGTGTGTGGAAGGATCAGTTCGCAGATATTCGAGATGTAAAATAGGAACACAGATAGACACATGCCCGGGTGGTGGAATTGGCAGACGCGGCGGATTCAAAATCCGTTCCCGAAAGGGGTGAGGGTTCGACTCCCTCCCTGGGTACGAAGGATAGTTACAATCATGATGAGCACTGAGAAGTTCGGGCGTAGCACGGAACAATTTGGACGTGGAATCATCGGGAACCGCAGCACCGAAAAGGTCTGAGCAGGATCACGGGTGCGGTCCCCGGCTCAGGGGACATCATGGAACGAGAGTACTTTAGGCGGCGTGACCCAAGAAACGCTTGGGATCTTGACGAGCGCCAGGACAGGTCTGACATCGTGAAAACGTATCCTTCGTTGTCGTATGGCACGGAGTGCCATCTCGACATCATCGCATTCGATAAGCTAGACGGCTCGAACGTCAGGGCTGAATGGTCGAAGAAGCGTGGTTGGCACAAGTTCGGGACCCGCAAACGGTTGGTCGACGAGAGCGACACGTTGTTCGGGAGAATTCCGAAGCTCGTGACCGATGGAATCGGACCCGGCGTCGAAGCAGCATTGTTGAAGGGCGGCTATGACCGTGCCATGTGCTTCTTCGAGCTTCACGGAACATCATCGTTCGCAGGACAGCACGATCCACAGGATGAAACGTTGCACCTGTCGTTGATCGATGTCGCTCCATTCAACCAGGGAATCATCGAGCCCGAGAGGTTCATCAAGCTGTTCGGTCACCTCGACACCGCGAAGGTGCTGTATCGGGGGCCTTGCACAGCGGAGTTCATCGAGTCAGTTCGTGACGGATCGTTGCCAGGGATGACCTTCGAGGGCGTCGTGTGCAAGGTGGCGAACGACAAGAGAACGAAGATGCCGATCATGTTCAAGCAGAAGTCAAGGGTATGGCTCGATAAGCTTCATGCATTCTGCGGTACGAACTCCGAGCTCTTCAACATACTCAAGTGAGCCTCATATCGGCTCAAGTCCTCGCTGGTCGCGCGGGGGTACGCCTTATAAGTGTATATGTGCAAGGGTTCAAATCCCTGTGGGCCGACGAAGTGCAAAGGTAGCGCTCATGTGATAGTGTTGAAATGACATGGATGAATCCTCGATCACTGATGAAGAGATAAAGGCTTTGGCATCGTTGATCGATGGGAAGTCGAAGTACCTCATCACGCACCTGATCTCGATGACCAAACGAACCATCGAACGATCGGCGCTGCTTCATGGCTTGCTTCCAAGGTGCCAGAAGTGCGCCGCAAAACCAAGCACTGTCAAGCATCGATACGCTGACGTGATGGCATGCGATAGGTGCTGCGCTGAGATGATCGTAAACATGACGAAAACGTTCATCATGCGATCTGGTGGCGGCGATGCGCTGACGGTCGTTCGTTGCGCGATCATTAACGAAAGCAACTGGGATGATGTCGAGATGGCGCCGACCATAAGAAAGCTCACCGACTACGTCCGGACTGCGCTCGAGAACGAACGTTCGAATTCCGTAAGGTGGGCACACTGATGAAGAAGGTATCGCTCAACATCGTTGATGGCTCACCGGGCAGAATCCTGCCGGTGTTTGGCAGCGTTGAAGCCGCCTACGTGTGGTACACGGAAGCGAACGAGAACCCAGCGATACTCGACATGATCGATGAGGTTGATAAGGTCGTCGTAAACCCAGGTGACTATGTCGAGGTCGAATGGCGAGGTTGCGAGTTCACCGGAACGGGCACCAGCACCGTCAGGGTCGACCTGGTCAGGTTCGCTAGGTGCTACCCGTCGAAGAACGGGTCCGGGCACCTTGTCAGCCTCCACTACGGGTGGGTGTTAGATTGCATCATCCCGTTCAGGGATTACAAGGACGAGCACATCAACGTAAGGAAGTTGTTGGACGCAGACTCCAACAAGCTGAACCTTGGAATCATGTTCAAGGACGATGAGCAGCGTTGATCATTCCTTGACGTGCCAGCAGACGATCTCAACGTCGACCATGCTGTTCAAGCTGTGAACCAGCTCAACGTTCCTGATCGAGTCATCGAAGAACTCGATCCTTGATGGGCTGTGCTCCTTGATCCACTGCTCGATCGTCTCTTTCTTTCTTGTCGGGTCGCCGTTGGCTAGCGCTGTCGTCCGTTTCACGGAAAGCTGATGAATTGCCACGAACTCGTGGATCGGTCCATCAGTCGTCCTAGCTGACAGGATGTAGACGTGGCCATTTAGCTCGTTGATGTGCTTCACGAACTTGATGAGTTCTGTTGAGCGAGCGTTGACAAGCGTGCTGAAATCAGAATAGTCGAACTGATCGTCATCCGACGGAACGTGCGCAGCGTACTGGGCTGCGGTGAGCTTCGACCTGACTCCATTCCTGATGAGGTAGACCGCTGAGTCAGTCAGCGCCAGCGTATCATCAAAGTCAAAGACGTACATGACGTTTTCAACGTCCTTCGCCGTGGTCGACGCGATCCTATCGTTGATTTCTGAGAGTGATAAGGACCTCATGGCCGATCGTAAGCTAAGTTGAAAAAGTGTATCATGATCGCTGAGTGTGGTATTCTTTGTACATGTTGCCGATTGTCATCGAGTACCTTCGCGATCACACCTTCCGCCAGCTGGAGCTCGAGCATGGCATTGACTCTAGACCTGCGTCCGATGGTTCGAAGTTTTCCCTGAACTACGATCAGCTCACCTCGAAGAAGGGCGCGCCAATTTCAGACCAGTGCCGTGGTCTGATCGTTCGGCCCATGGCAGGATTCATTCTCGATGGCACGGATTCGTGGAAGGACAGGATCGTTGGTGAATGTGTTGTTGTTGCACGTCCCATGGATCGGTTCTATAACCACGGCGATGCTTACGCGACGAACGTCGATGTTTGCGATGTCAACAGCGTCATCTTCGAAAAGCTCGATGGCACGATGTGCATCGTGTACTGGGATGACGTGAAGGGATTGTGGTGCGTCGGCACCCGCGCGGTGTGCGAGGCCGATCTTCCCATTCGAAAGGATGACATGCAGATCGGTGACATGACCTTCGCCGACCTGTTTTGGGAGGCGGCTGTCGAAACGTTGTTCGGTCATATCGAGGGCGACGTTGTCGATAAGGCGATCAACCTCGTGGCATGGCGTCGTTGCCTTGAAAAGAGCAAGACGTACGTCTTCGAGCTCACCTCACAGCACAACCGTGTCGTTGTCAAGTACGATTCGCCTCGGATCACGTTGTTGGCCGTTCGCAACACGCAGACGGGCGAGGAGAACAACATCGAGTACGCGGGCGTCTTGAACGTTCCGCTTCCCATGCGTTGGTCGTTCTCGACCGTCGCTGCACTCGAGGCTTTCGTCGATGCATCCGATCCCGCAAAGCTCGAGGGTGCTGTTGCGTGCAACATGGGATACGTTCCTTACGCAAGGATGAAGGTCAAGAGCAAGGCGTGGTGCCTTTCGTCACGAGCGAAGGATCTCGTGACTGTATCGCGTAGGAGCGCGTTGGCTGCGATCATCCTCGATCAGATGGACGATGTGATTCCGCTCGTCGATGCTGACACCGCAGCGAAGCTCGAAGCGATGATCGATGCGACCCGTGATTTCTTCGTGAACATCGATGCTGTCTACGCTGATTGCCGTCACCAAGCGGGAAACGACAAGAAGTCGTTTGCGATTCTTGCGACTGATTCGGGTGCATGGACGACGCCCCTGTTCAGGATGTTTCACGAGAATGAAACCAGCTCCCGAAAGTGGGCACAACGAGCACTCGATAGCGGTCGTTTGACGTCAAGTGGTCTCGAGACCATCCTGAGCCGTTTGGATGTCAAGCCACAGTAACCATCGGACGTGGGCTCGAGATTATTTCTCGAGCCCACCGTGAGCTATCTTTTTCATGATGATCAACGAGATGGTGCGTAAGCGGCGATACTTACGTTCAGGAGGCTGTGATGCTGATCACGATCGATCTGTTCGGTGAAGGTGACCTAATCGTGACTACGCCGAATCAGATGGGTGATGTACGTCGCATTCGTCGGCGCGCCGCCGGATGAATCATCGGAACTAGCGGCGACGAGCACGTGCCATGAACCATCAGACCAATAGATTGCAATCGTTCCGTAGGGAGATGAGATCGTTTTGAACGATTCATCATCGATCAACGTACCATTCGATGGAACGATGTCGATTGGCGATGCAAGAGCAGTTCCGCTAGAGTCCTTGATGAAGTGTACCTGACCGTCCCTGGGATTCTTCGGAAGCTTGAGAGTAACTCGTCCTGACTGTGGTGCATCGATCGTTAGAACAGTGACGACGGTGTCGTTGCTCGTGATCGAGATAACGCCCTTGTTACCACGTGTTGCGTTATACGATGTCGTCGATAACGAAAGTCTTCCCAAAAGTTGAAGTTCGGCAGGACTTCCTTTCAATCCAACCTGAACGTCAGATGGAATTGCTACCCTGTTGATCTTTCCCGTGTTCGTGTCACGAACACTGATGAAAAGCGATCGCTCAGCGTCAGATTTTGTCGAGTCAGCCATCGTTGATCAGAGTGAGAACAGGTTGAATGGGTTCGAGTTGATAGCGACAAGTGACGCGTTCAACGTTGTCGTGTTGACGGTTGGCCTGTTTTTCGACTCACCGTCAAAGAAGGGAACTGATGATGTCGATTCCATGCTGAGGTTGGATGACCAGGTATTCTCAGGTTTCGTGATCTTGCCAGAAGAATCGACGAACTTCACTGTGACGACACCGTCACGCTGTCCAGGACGACTTCCGAAGAACTTCGTTCCCTTGTCAAACGTTTGGTAGAACTTCGAGTATTGCCTTTGCTCTAGCATGTCACGAAATTGACCGTATCGGCCTTGCCTGAAGTACGCCCTTGTGTACGTCGGGAACGCGCTGATCACTCCGTGCTTCCATCCCCTGATGATCGGCGAGAACCCCCACCAGTTCGAATTTCCTTCGATCTTCTCATCGCCCTTCTGAAGCCTGAAGTCAGCGAAGTGATTGCAACCATTCATCAACGTGCCGCTCGTTGCTTGATGCCTCGATCTGACGATGTTATTGAGGTCACCGAAGCCATAGAGTGCCTTTAGAGAATCGCTGATTCCTGCGGAGGAGGTGACCTGGTAACCATCGATCGATTTCGTTCCACCTACATCCGTGTCAACGAGATAGTACTCGAACGATCTTGCCCAATCACCGTTCGAGGCCGTGACCTCGTGGTTGGCTAGCTTCGTGCTCTCGATCGCTGGCACGGCTGGCAATGTCGTACCCGTTGGACCGAAGTAGAACCCTTTGAGAGCCCTTGTTGGAATGCGTACTGTCGTTATCGCTCCAGAATCAACGATCTTGTAGTTTGCGGTGAACGATTTTTCGATCTTCAGTTGCCTGGCAACTCGGGAATACCTGGGCTCGAATGGATATGCGAACGTCCAGTTGTTGTTGATCGAGATTGGATCATCGATGATGTAGTGCGATGGATCGACGTTGAAGTTAAACCTGATGTAACCGATCTTGCTGCTTTGATCGATCTTTCCCTCGACAGCGCCATCATCCGTTCCGTCGTTGTTGATGACGATCGCTGAACCATCGGCTGAAAAACACTCGTTGATCCCTGGCATGAGTGAATCCCAGTAACGTTCCGTGTTGTCAAATGATTGGTTCACGCGAAGGATGCCGGATTTTTCGCTGTAAGGTTGCAATCTGAATGACAACGATTTGTTGAAATCGTCCTCTGACGTTCCTGGCGTCGGCGCAAACCGTGCAGACGTCTTGGTGAAGATCCTTGACCTTCCACCGATGCTACGGAAGGCACCTGAAACGTAACCCTGCACAGTTCCGGTGACAAATCCGAGCGAGCCGTTTGGTTTGAGGACGGTGCTGATCATGTTGCCAGCCATGTAGCTGTCGTACGTGCCTGATGAATAGCAATCGAAGTAGTTCGTTTCGAACTGATCGAGCACTGGCTCATTTCCAACGACGATCTCGTGCACCGCGTCTGACGAAAGTGGTTGGTTCAGTGTATCGTGGAATTCATGTGAATCAGCAACCAACGAACCGTACAAGGTGATGTTGATTGCGCCTGAAAGCAACTGAACATCGTGAACGATCGAACCTGATGTGTAAGGTGAAGCTGCTTGCGTGCTGTAGAAGTAAGGCCTCATCTTCGAAACAGCAAAGATCAACGTATCACCTGGTCGAACGAGGTATGGCGAAGGGATCTTGCTTTCCAACGGGATTGCAGCTTGAAATCTGAACGTGTCACCGGCGTTGATAGCCTGCAGGAACTGTGGCGGGAAACCAGCCAATGTCACTGGGTTCGAACCGGTTAGGTAGAAAGGATTCGCAATCTTTCCACGTGAGTTGTCGAACGTGTACGTCGAAAATTCCTTCCCAAAGATGCTACGACCTGATGGTTCTGAACCCGTGTTGCCACGACCCATGTTGTTGATCGATGCAAACGAAATTTTTCTAGAGCTTCCAATTGACGCATTTCTGTACAGCGACAGCTCTTTCGTGTGAAAGAAATCGATCGACGCTGAACGAACGAAGCTTGTCTCCTCACCGGTTTCACCATTGTAGAGCCTGAGGATCACGCCGTTTGCAATCTGAGCTTCGCAATTCATCGTGATCGAACCAGTGAACGTGTAACCGTTTGCTGATGATGAAGCCGGAGTGATGATCGCCGCTGGCGTAGCATTGTACGCTCTGAATCCAACAGGACGAATGTGATATGCCGCTGTCAGTGGCGGAAACGTTGAAAACACGATCTCTGAACGATCGTCGAGGCGGTGCGTCGCGACGCCTGTAAGGATGAGATCTCGTCTCGACCGCGCTGCATCAAAGTTGGTTTGGTTGAACAGGGCAAACGTCACGCCGGGTCCTGCAAAGTCGAATGCAGAGTTTGAACCAGCTAGCGTTTCGATCGGAGAAAAGCTTGTCGTAAGATCCTTGAACCATCCATCTCCCGCCGCGAAGGGCACCTCGATGACAGCCTTTTCGATCAAAAACGGTTGTGAGATTGGTAACCTGATGAGCTCATCGTCTGTCGCCTTGTACGATTCATTCACCGTGATTGTCTTTGGATACTCTGACGTTAGGGCGACCGCCAGTGCTTCTTGACTGAAGACTGTCGCGATGTTGGGATTCGACTGATCGAAAGCGCCATTCCTCGTATGATTTCCCGAACAGATCAGGTTACCGATAGGACCGAACCCTCGCGCATCCTCCAGAACTCTGTAGTTTGCGGCATCGTTAACAGGCGATTGCATATCGCCTCGAGCAAAACCAGAGTTGTTCGTTGTCGATGATGTGCCGATGATGTAGCTTGATGCTTGAGGCACGTTCCAGCACGATGCTCTCTTGTTGTAGTAGTAGATGCTGCTCGTCGTGGTCGGCATCGAGCAGTTGATATTGACTGGCAACGTTATCTTGATCTGCGTCTTCGAACGTAGCGATGACTGGAACCCTAGACCCGTTGATTCCAACGACGATCCCGTCATGAAGAACGGATCGGTCGATCCTACCGGACTTTGTTCGAACCTCTTGTGTTCGTTGAACGGTTCGATCGAACGCTTCATCTTCACGTTGAGGAACTCATCAAGAGCGTGCTTCACCGTGCTACCGGTGATCTCGATACCGTTCGAAAACAGGTCCTGACGGCCAACGATATCAGGCTCAGAGTCTCCAAAGAACCTTTGTAGAGTGGTCGGGTAGTTGACTACAACCCCTCCCGAGCTTCCTGATGCCGTCCTGTACACAGGCGAGCGCCTGTCATCGAAGCTCCACGTTCCGCCTCCGACGCGTTCGTCACCAGTGCGGCGCACCGTTGGCAACGATATCGTTGAATCTGATTCCCTGATATCCTTTCTCGGCAGAACCCTTCTCCTGTTCGAGGGAGGGATGAACGAGAACATCGCACCGGCGGCGTCCAAACCCGGCCAGTGAATGTAGGGCTTCAGGTTGACAGTGTACCCAACCGTATGAGCATCAGCGGTATCAGAATACGATGATGAAACTGCACCGCCGAGATTGAAGAGCGTCCTCGCAAAGTCCCTGTAACCCAATCCAGGTGAGAAATCTCGGAACCTGTTCGTGCCGTTCGGCATGAAGATGCCGATCGTTGCATCCTCAGCAGCTCCTGCCTGCGTTGTCAGGTTGATCGCTTGCCTGGGCGCGTACCTGAACTCAATCTTCCCATTCTCGTAGATGATGCACTCGAACCGTAGCAACGTGCTTGGGTTGGAAAAATCGCTGAGAGATGTCCATCTAACGATCAACCTTCTTCCACCCAACGATCGAACGTCAGTGAAGTACTTCACGCCGTATTGTGTTGGATTCAGGTACAACGGGTGCGCTTCAAGTCCCTTGATGATACGAGTGTTCTTAGCTACACTGAACGTTGTGATCTGCGTTGTGTCCGATGCGGCATTTCGTAGATCGTCAAACCATGGTGCTAGAAGGACATGTGCTTTCGTGAAGGTGGGCCTGATTCCAGAGTTGATCCATGCGCTGTCGCTCAGTACCTCTGACGACAAGAACGTTGCTGACGTCGGATCAACAAGCGCCATCCATCCGTTTGTGCATGCTACGAACTTCTTGTACGTGATGCCGTCGAACGAAAAATCAAATCCGATGTTGATCGGCGTTGAGATAGCGTCATTGACGTAACCTGCGCCAGGATCTGCGCTTGATAGCTCAGCTGATCCTGGCGAGCATGGCAGAAACTTCGGATCGTCGATGCTCGACAGGTTGACAGACGCCGCCGTCGACCTTGTCAGGACGTAGTTCTCGAACCTACGAGGAGGTGCTGCTCGTAGCGATTTTGACGTTGATTTCGACATCAGTAGACCATTCCACCAAAGGCTAACGAATCTGTGCCTTGCGATGCTCCGCAATCATAATCCCACCCGCAGGTCGCAGACTTCGTATTTGAGATCTCCGATACGTAATCATCAGAAGCTGGCTTCAACATCGATGTCACGAGGTACATTCCCTGATCGTAATTCGTTGGGATCGGAACATTACGAGGGTACCTGACGTCCGAAAATGGTGTCGAGGGCCTCTTGTCGTGCATAAAGAACCCAACGATCGAGGAAACGTGCTGCTCAAAGTTACCGCCTTCTTCACCCGGGAATGACCTTGCGTCAGCGTATTGATCGAGGAACCCGCCGTTCGCTGTTCTTTCGTTCTTGTACACCGTCTGTACTTGATCGGAAGCATGCGTCGTATCCGTGTTGCCTCCCATCAGCGAGGCTTTTGTGTCATGTGCCTCGAATGGAGCATCGATGCTGAAGAACGATGCTTTCGATCTGATCGTCAACGGCTCTATCACGCCGTCGAACACGTAATTTTCGATCTGATCGTTCGTTGATGTGATGATCGGAAACGTAAGGATGTTGAAGTAAAGGGGCGAATCCTCGTCCTGAGCCCGCAGAAATTCCTTCGGGTTGAAGTAATCGAGCTCCTCGAACCATGGGTTCGTCCTGAAATTTCGATCCATCCCGTAGTTGTTGCGGTGCAGAACGTGCCCAGGCTCTCCGGCGTGGATCTTTCCAAGTCCCGCATCAAAGTGCTTGATCTGAGTTAGTTCAACACCCTGCCTGAACGCATCGATCTGCGACGTGTCGATGCTTGAAGTGTTGATCAAGCTTCCGGTCAGCGTTGCTGCGGTTGGCTTGACGATTGGAACGACAGGACCCTCATCAAAGAATGATGTTTCTTCGACGTACGTTGCCCTAAAGAAGTTGCGGTTTGCCATCGATCATTCCCGTCAGTATTTGCGGACGCTTCCAGTGATCTGTTGAAGCAGCAACACGTCTCTGATCCTGGATCGATCTTCCTGTGCAAGGTACTGCTCGCTCGAAAGGTATTCGAGCTTGTGCCTTTCGAGCATATGAGATTCGATCACGAAGTTAGTACCCCTAAAGTTCGTTTTCCTAGGGATGAGCTGCCCGATGAACGTTCCGATCGATGTGTCGAACCATCTGAAGAACTCGAAGAACGCCTTGAAGTTCAATTTCTCACTGATCCTGTTGAAGTATACGTTTCTGATGTTCTCGAGATCAGGATAGTCTGGGGAGAACACCAGTTCCGGCGCGCCGATTGCATTGTCGATCGAATCAAACGTCGAGAATAGCGTGATGATGTCCCTGTTCAATGCATCGATCAACGAGAACTCCACGGAGAATCTCACATCGTCGGTTGGTTGTTCGCTCTTGACGATCTCGTACACGGGTGCTAGCTGAGCCCAAGGGGTTGCATCAACAAGACCTTGCGTTTGAAAGCTCCTGATCCTGATCTTTTCGTTCGTTGCAGCTTCATCGAAGTACGGAGAAACGTAGCTTCCCTCGAACACCTCACCCCTGATACAATCCTTGTCGTATGGGAATCCAGAGCCCGTGATGTGCATGCCGTTCTGGCTGAAATCGAGGAAGTAGATCGATCCGAGAGGTCCAAGCGATGCCGTTGCATTCGCGCGGCGGTTGTCCTGCTTTGAGAACGAATCCATCCTCAACCTACCGAATGATCCTGATCGTGTCGAAACGAAGTTGTAGTTGACGAGTGGATCCATGACGCCAGTTGATTTGAAGTTCCTGATGTGTTCCTTCCACTCAATTTCAGTGAGGTCAGTCGACCAGAACCTAGCGTTCGAGATCAAACCGGTGAAATCTGTGACGCGTGTTTCAGGTTCAGCAACAGACACAGTGTTGTTCAGGTGAAGGAACGATGCTCCAGATCCGGATGCAATCGTTTGTGATTGACCGATTGAAACGTACGATCCGCTAGCGTTGAACGCTGATGATCTTGCCCTGAATGAGTTTGATTCGGATGTGATCAGCTCGTTGAAGTACGAGCTTGTCGACTGATAGTACGAGAGCTCGCCGTTGTTCTGCGTACCAACCCTCAGGAAGTAGGATGACGACACCTTCGAACCCATCGAATCATTTCGAGTGCAGCCAAACGACACGTGCCACTTATCGCCATCGAAGAATGCATTGTCGGGCATGCTCATCGAAAGATGAAGGATTGGGCTCGCTTGGTTGGTGCCTGGCCGCAAGTAGAGAACTACTTTGGGATCGATTGATGAAGATATGGCAAGAAGGTTAGCGATAAGTCCGGACCCTATCGTGGAGCCCGTGACATTCAATCTCGCGAGGCTCTGGGTCGCTGAGGTCATACCTGCGATGTTCGTTCTGTTGTACTTGACGATCGACTCCCATGTCCATGAACCCGACGTGAACATGCCATCGTTCTGATCGTTGGACACACCATGAGGCGGGAAAACATCCTTCTTGACGAACGTTCCGGCAGCTGATGGGTAACCTGGCTCGCGACGGGAGGCGGTCAGGTACGGCGTGACGGCCAACGACGACGTGAAGAACTCGATCATCGCAGCAACATCGCGCTTGTTCTCACGGGAGAATGCCAGCTGTCGCGACGTCGGACCGCCGAACTCCCTAAGCCTAACGCTGTTTTCCGGATCGATACCGATCGCTCTCAAGAACGCCTTAATGCTATGCTGCGTTCCTTTTGAACGAAGCACATCTGGCATGTTGATGAGAATCCTTCTCATCAGTTCGTTCTGAACGTGCTTGAGAGGCGTGGAATTCGTGCTGATCTCCTGTCCAATATTCTCAGCTCTGATGTACTGCTCCAACGTTGCATCAGTGAACAACGGCGGGAGATGGAAACCGTATTGCCTGACAAGATCACGAAGGAAATTGTTTGGCATGCTGGTGTTTGTGTCGTAATCAACGTTCCTGACGGAGCTGAAAACATCAACGTACAGTTTCATCTCATCGAAGAACCTGGCCCAGATGTAAAGCATGGATAGAAGCAGCTGAACGTTGTTTAGCTTGCCCTGCCCAGGGATGCCAGTGCCACCGTAGTTGTCGATGATGTCACCACTGGGTTCGCCTAGGCCGTCGTACAAGCCTCCCTCGAGGAAGTAGTGCTGAGGGATCAACCTCGTGATAAGGTTGGGATTTGCCTTGTCGTACAACGAGGCTGAGTTGACAAGCTCGACGTTCAATGCAATGACATCAGGATGCGCCGGGAACAGCACGGGACATGACTCCTCCTTCTCAAAGATCATTTGAGAGGTGGGATCAAGCGATGAATTTTGACGTAGCGCGCAACCCGTTATCGATCCTGCTAGGTTCAGGTCGACGTACGTGTAAAAGTTGCTGATGACAGAGTGCAGAGCGTTACCAGAGCTGTCGATCACGATCGAGTTTGCTTGATCGCCATCTGAAAATGCCAACGGGGGTGGTGGCTCGTTGAAGCGATAGTAGAGTTTAAGATCCGGAGTGACGAACAGTGATTTTGCAGCGTACAGTTGCTGAAGATCGGCGGAGCGCGCTGAGTGAAAGACGCGTAGCTCGTCCAACGTTCCTGAGAACGTTTGCGTTGGTGTGACGATTCCCGTCGACAATCCTATCGTCGTGCCTGAACCGATGATGAACTGTGATGAATCGATCTCGAACTCTCCGAAAACGTACCTTGATTTCGATACGTTCTTCGACTCACCTCCCTTGAAAAATTCGAGGTAGTGAGCACCTGACTCCTTGTTCAACGTCACGCAGATGTGATTGAAACGACCCTTATCGAGGGTGTACGGCACGGTCAGGGAGAATGAACCGCTGACAACACTGAAGTTCGCTTGAACTTCAGTCGTGGAAACTGTCGGCGTCAAGTACAGCGAAAATCCATGCGAAGAACCGCTGATTTTCTGGCAGATGACCTGCGTTCCGTTTGTCGTCCCTGATGGTATGAAGATCTGCATCTCGATGCTAAGCGATGCATCGCCTGGGTTCAGAACGGATTCTCCGGTCCGGTTTTTCGAAAGCTCAGGGTACAGACCACCCGCAACATCCTCGACCTTGATGTATGAACCAGCTGCTGGGGATGTTTCACCAACCGCTGTGCCGCTGAACATCAGTTGCCCGTGGTACTTTGGGAACGAGTCGAAAACCCAACGATCGTACCCTGACATCTTCTCGAAGAATGCTTCGACCTCGGCGCGGGTGCCGTCGAAAGGATATCCATTGATGATCTGCTCGAATGCGATGTTGGTCTTTGCCTCGGCAGACATGAAGAACGTATGATTTTCGAACTTCGACCAATCGACGTTCAACTGCTGGGTTGATTTCAGCGGTGCATCAGCTGCATCGTATATGAACGATGACGTGCTGAGGATGTTCGTATCGCTGATCTCGCTAAACGTTAGCTTGATCGGGCGAGCACCTTCCAACGCGGCGCGCAGGAACGATGGCACGTATGGTGTAGGTTTGATCGCCATTTGTTGTCGTTCTAGGTATCACACGTGATGTTTACCCTAGCTGACACACTTTACAATGTTCGAACGACCCTGAACGTTGGGCTAGCGTCTCGATGGATCGTCGTACCAACCATCACATCAATCGTATACGATCTCCCAACCGTCAAGCTGTTCATGTCAACGGTGACATAGTTTCCATTGCTGTCTGATGACACACGGGTGCAGTTGGTAGAGGTATCGAAGGGAACGATGACATCGTTTGTCACGGCATCGCGAACCTGATGATGCACGTTGAACGGAACTCGACCCTTTGCTTGCACGGGCAGCCTACCGGGAGCTTGCGCGCTGTCGTCGATATGAATCCTGAACGTTGCCAGCTCAGTGCTAACATGATCCGGTTGAACGCCGAAAACTGAAACGATGAACCTATCGATGAACCCGGGTGATCCAACGTCGGCTGGCTTGATGCTCAATGCACTGCCCGTGTAATAACCCACCGTGCCATCCAACGATCCCCAGATCGGTTTCACGAGAACAGAACCTGACGCGGCGATCTTGGAGTTGAGGATCGGATCGTTCGTTGGGATCGTGAACGTTGAGTAGTACGAGCCAGAGGCATTGAAGCTTCCAACTGATTTTTGCGATGCAGCGAAGCTCAGGACGTGCATGCCGCCGGAGATCTCAGTTTCAAGCTTCAACGTCAGTGAGCTTGGACCTGTGATCGGTGTTGAACCGCTGATGATGTTCGATGGTTGACCAGCATTTCGATTGTGCAGCCACAACGTTGCTGTCGATCCAACACGCATCTCAAGGCTGTCGTCACGAACTGAATCGTCGTATGATACGATCAACCTTGGACGCTTCGATTCGTTGTACGCTCGCCGCCCAGCGAAACGCTTTACGAAGTACGAGAGTTGATCCTGTTCAAGTGATTGCTCGAACGCAATTCGAAAACCTTCATCAGGGATCCCACCAAGAACGTACGCTCTCGCAGCGGGCGTGACATCCATCGAAAGATCCTCTTCACCCGTTTCAAAGTACTGCGATGACACCAGCGAGGTGCTTCCTGACGTTGTCAGGTAGTCAACCACCGATCCAACAGCACCGCCCGAGCTGCAGCCGCTAGCGATCCATTGCCCGCTGACCCTGGATGCTGTCAGAAAATTGCAAACGTCATTGTCTTCATAGAACACCACATCACGGCCACGACCTTCATCGAAGGAACGTGAGAGCGGATGAGCTGTCAGCGTGAACTGCTCGGGCGTTGTCTGACCGCCGTTGACGTCGTACATCTTGATGAGGCACTTGAACGTGGGTGACGTAACGTCGAGCTTTCCTTCCGTTGCTAGCGTTCTCAACTGCGATAGGTCGAACTTGATCAACGCTCGTGAAAGCTCTAGATTCGGCACGCTACCTGAGCTCGTGTAACCATAGAGCTTGAACAGGTCGATCGAACCTGCCGAACCAACGTTTGCTCTTGATCGTCTCGTGTTATCGATGACACGATCCGTGATGTACGCATCCTTCTGGGCGAGATAGCACCTGAACATCAGATCACCGCCTTTGCGACAATGTCGAATTCAGTCCATTTCACCTCGAAGATCGCGCCGGCCGGTGGGAATATGATGCCCTGCCTTGTGTTCGCCTGGACGTCGAAGGTTTCCGTGCTGTAGTCTCGATTGCTAACGCGGCCCACGACGTTGTTGAACGCGATGTTGTTGACCGAGATGATGCCTGGGACGGTGAAGATGTTGTTCACAACGTCGCTCGTGATGATCGGTTGATCGATGTGATAGTTCTTGATGTCGAAGAGCGCCTGAAGCTTTGTCAGAACGCTCTGCAGCACAACGCTTCTGTTCAACGCAGGATCGATCAGAACATCGAATGCTAGCGTGAGGTTGATGATCCGAGCATCGAGAACGTCGATTGCATCCGATATCATCCTGTACGGGTTGAGGTACACCCTGAGGTTTCTCTTGAGCGTGTCAGGCGATGTGATCAACTTTGAGGACGGATCACGTGAAACGATGAACAGCTGCGTTGCAAGTGGGTTGTTCGGGTTCGACCTGATCGAAGCCCTGAACACGCGCCCGAAGTTCGATGGCAACGTGTAGACCCTTGCAAGAAGATCCTCCCTGCTGACGATCCTCTCCTGAGAGTTCTTGATCGACGGGATCAATGCCTTCAGTTCGTCAGTCGATGGCGCGTCCTCACCACCGGAGCCCCTGATCTTGTTCGTAGCTTCGATCTTTCCTCTGATCTGCGCAGCAGTGGCTGCCGACGGATTTCCGGGGAAGAAGATCTTCAACGTCTTGACAGTTCTAAGCGTGTTCACCGGAATGTTGTGATTCAGGCCACCGCCGTGGCGATATTTCACGATCAACGTTGTATCGATCGCGCAGACACCCAACGTCTTTGTCTGAAGAAGTTGTTGTGGATTGACTGGGATCCGAGAGAACGTTTTCGAATATGGGAATGCTATCGCAAAGTCAGCAGGATCGGGGATCACGTCGTCGTCCAGCGTTTGCGCGCTTCCACCGCCCATCGTCAATGTCGTCCTACGGGTCGCAAGATCTGCCTCTGCGATGTATCGGTACGGAGCTGGGATCACCTTCATGGCGTCCTTGACGAGCTCGTTGTCCTTTGATGTGTTCAGAACGTTTCGATAAACAACATCATGTGTCAGTGACGAAACCTGATAGTAGACGTTTCCGAAACCATCGGTCACTGAAACGATCTCAGACACGTTGGGGTTGCTGAGCGTAATACGCCTGAACTGAACAAAATCCTTGCTCAACGCTACTGTTTCGTTGGCTTCCTTTCCAGAGATGCACAAACCGTCTGATGCCATGATGAACGTGATCGGGACGCCAGCTGGCGTCTTCTGACCGACCCTGATCTGAGCCTTGTAGCGACCGTCGGTCAACTTCTTGTTGAAATCGATGTCCTCAAGCAGGATGAACTCCGTCCCGTTGTCAGCTGAAAAGATC
>Ga0075163_10002299_pt1 | contig 25779 bp, 5 predicted proteins | sample JI1023141ADNA_FD_71478 | JGI IMG/M metagenome (GOLD analysis project Ga0075163, IMG submission 71478) | Wastewater effluent complex algal communities from Wisconsin, to seasonally profile nutrient transformation and Carbon sequestration -... | ecosystem: Engineered > WWTP > Effluent > Algae... | reverse complement strand
GGTACGAAGGACAATGGCGCGGGCGACGACACGAAAGCCGCCGCCGATGTGAAGACCGACATCAACGGTGCTTACAAGTTCAACAACCTGCCAACCGGCAGCTACTATGTGAGAATCCCGTCGATGCCGACCTACAATCCGACGACGAGCGGCACGCCGGACGCGCTCGACAATCGCGAGGACAATGACAACAACGGATTGCAAGCTGGCGGCACTGGGACCGTGGTCAGCAGCCCGATCATTGCACTTGCTCCCGGCGTGGAGCCTGCCTCGGGCGTCGATGGCGACGATGCGAACTCCGACTCCACTGTGGACTTCGCCTTTGCCATCACAGACGTGTGCTGCTGGACGAACCTCGTGGACAATCCGAGCACCGAGTACAACTCGCTGCCAAATAGCACGGGTGTCGCGACTGCGGTTCAGGGCTACAACGGCACGAGCACTTCATTCGGCGCGGCCAAGAACGCCCTCCAATGGGTCGGTGGCACCAACGGCACTAGCCCGCTGAATGCGCCGATCCAGCGCGTGCAGGTGAACGTGACGACCACGGGCTCCAAGTTCTCGTGGGTGGAGAGCATGAAGGCACGCCACGGTCGCCGCTACACACTTCTCGAAGGCTCGAACTCCAGCTACAGCGTCCGCGCCGCTGGCGGTGGGAACTGGAGCACCGCGATGGAGGCAGGGAAGGAATACGAGATCGCCGTGTGGGCCGATACTGCCAGCACGACCGCGGCCTCATTCCTCGTCGATCTCTCGGCCAGCGCTCCGATCTTCCAGATCGTCGATGGCACGGCACCTGGTGTTTACCAGACCTACACGGCGCGCCAGAACGAGTGGACGGGTCCGCTTACTACCTTTGGCTCGGCGGATTACAACGGATGGAACGAAGCCACCGCCAACACCACGAAGCCGAACTGGAGGAAGTTCACCTACCGCTTCCGTGTCGTGGCTGGTGCGACTCCGGCGCAAATCGACGGCGCTGTGATCAACATCAGCGGTGACAGCTCCAGCGGCCCGATGGTGCTGGACTACATCTACCTCTGCAGCGTGACGCCATCGCCGACCTTGAAGCTCGGCAACTTGGTGTGGAACGACGTGAACAACAACGGCATCAAGGACGCCACCGAACTCGGCGTCTCCGGCGCGACCGTACAGCTCTTCACACCTGGGGCCGATAACGCGGTCGGTGGCACGGGCCTGAATGCCGACACGCAGATCGGCACCAACGTCATCACGGGCGCGACTGGCTCGTATCTCTTCAGCCTGCTGTCGCCAGCCAAGTACTTTGTGAAAGTCACTCCGCCAGCCGGACTCTCGCTCACTGCCGGAACGCCGGACGCGGCCGACAATCAGGAGAACAATGACAACAATGGTCTGCAACCCAGCGGGCCTGGCACGGCGCTCTACAGCCCGATCGTTGATCTCTCCATCGGCACCGAGCCAGTCAACGATGGCGACACGAATCCTGACTCCGACCTGAGTGTGGACTTTGGTTTGTTCACCGGCATCCAGTTCGGTGACCTCGTGTGGAATGATCTCGACTATGACGGTGCGCGCGATGTGGGTGAGCCGGGCATCAGCGGCGTGACCGTCGATCTGATGAGCCCAGGTGCGGACAACGCAATCGGCGGCTCGGGCCTCAGCGCGGACTCCGTTGTGGCGACAACGACGACGAACGCATCGGGAGCGTACGGTTTCCTCATCTACACGCCTAGCACCTACTATGTGCGCGTGGCAGCTCCCGGAGCGTTTGCGCTCATCAGCTCGGTGATCGACACGAATGACAATGGCGAGAACGACGACAACAACGGCACTCAGCCGGGCGGCGTTGGCACCACAGCCTACAGCCCGATCATCACACTCACCGCCGGGTCAGAGCCCGGCACCACCGGCACGACGAACACCGAGACGACGGTGGACTTCGGATTCCGCAATTGCCCCGCCATTTCCATCAGCCCTGGAGCAGTGTCAGCAGCAACGCAGTATGCCGGCTACTCGATCAGTCTCTCCTCGACCGACGGCGTGGCCCCCTACACCTACTCGGTCAGCGCTGGTGCACTGCCGACTGGCATCTCGCTGAGCACGGGCGGTGTCCTGAGTGGCACTCCGACCGCAGTTCCGGGTGGCTACACCTTCACCGCGCGCTCGCTCGATGCCACAGGTTGCTCCGCCACCAAGTCCTACACATTGACGGTGCTCTGCCCGCCGATTGCTGTCAGCCCAGCTTCATTCCCTCCGGCCTATCAATACGCGGCCTACTCGCAATCGACCACGGCCTCGGGCGGCACATCGCCTTATACCTTCACGGTTGGCGGCACGGCACCCTCGGGTGTGGTGGGCCTGTGGGCTGCTGAAGACTCAGCACAGGACATGATCACGAATGCATCCGCCACTCCAGTCGGTGGAGTCGCCTACTCGGCGGGCAAAGTGGGCCGTGCATTCACCTTCAACGGTGGCACCAGCCTCGTGCAGGTCGCTGACACCGCTGCATTGAAGCCAGCGAATCTCTCGGTCGAAGCGTGGATCAATCCGCAGGCTGGTATCGCGGACAATGCATCCGTCTTCATGAAGAGCACGAGCAACGCGTGGACCGATGGCTACGGCATGTATTACGACTCGGCCGACGGCAAGCTTTGGTTCTTCGTTCAGGACGCAGCCGCTCAGCGCGTGGGTGTGACGCTTCCAGCGCTGAACACCTGGACGCATGTGGCGGGCACGTTTGATGGCGCGACGTTGAAGTTCTACGTCAACGGCTCGCTGGCCGCATCGCAATCCTACAGTGGTGGTGCTCTCGTGCATGGAGCGGCGGATCTCACCATCGGCTCCGGCTCGGGTGGCAATTTCGTCTGGAACGGCCACATCGATGAACTGGCGATCTACAATCGCGCGCTCACACTGGCCGAAGTCAGCGCACGTCACGCAGCGGGTGCCAATGGCGTGCTGCCAGCGGGGATGACGCTCAACGGCGCGACGGGAATCCTCAGCGGCGCGCCGACGGCCGTGCCTGCCAACTATGATTTCACGATCCGCGCTTCGGACGCCAACAAGTGCATCGGCTACCGCACCTATTCGCTCGCGGTGAACTGCCCGACCATCGCGCTCGATCTCACGACGGTTCCAGGCGGCACGCAATACACGGCCTATGCGACTCAGACCTTTGCTGCCAGCGGTGGCACCGCGCCGTATGTCTATAACATCAATTCCGGCTCCATCCCCGCCGGACTCACGCTTACAGCGGCGGGCGAGCTGTCGGGCACGCCGACCGGTGCGCCGGGCACCTATAATTTCACCGTGCGCGCGCTCGACGTGAACAACTGCGCTGGCTCGCGCTCCTACGCGCTCGTGCTCGCTTGCCCCACGGTCAGCATCACGCAGAACTCCGTCCCCGGCGCGGTTCAGTACTCCGCCTACACCGCGCAGACGCTGACGGCGACCGGCGGCACCACGCCTTATGTCTGGAGCATCACCACGGGCGCGCTGCCCACGGGCATGAGCCTCAGCTCCGGCGGTGTGATCAGTGGCACGCCGACCGGTGCGCCAGGCAATTACAACTTCACCGTCCGCGCCTCGGACAATTACTCGTGCTTGATCACGAAGGCCTTCACGCTCGCCGTCGCGTGTCCGACGCTGACGTTCTCGCCCGCCACTCTGACCAATGCGGTGCAATACACGGCCTACAGCCGTTTCATCACCGTCGGGGGCGGCACTTCGTCCTACAGCCTCTCGATCATCGCGGGCGCGCTGCCGACCGGCCTCAGCTTGAGCACCGCTGGCGTCATCAGCGGCACCACCTCGGTCGCGCCAGCCACGTTCAATTTCACCGTCCGCGCCACGGACGCTAACAATTGCACGAACACGCAGGACTACGCACTCGTCGTCGCCTGCCCGACCATCGCGCTCACCCCGACGTCTCTTGCCGCACCGGTCGTCGGCACGCCATACTCGGCGTCGGTGGCTGCTAGCGGTGGCACTTCGTCCTACGCCTATTCGGTGTCGGTCGGTTCACTGCCACCCGGTTTGTCGCTTGCTGGCGCGACGGGTGCGATCACGGGCACACCGACTGCGCCGGGCACCTACAATTTCACGCTCCAGGCGGCCGACGCCAACACTTGCGTCGGCACTCGTGCCTACTCGATGACTGTGACAGCGCCCGTGATCACGATCATGCCGTCCGTTCTTCCCGCCGGCACGGTGGGCACTTCCTACTCGGTCGGCATGAGTGCTGGCGAGGCAGGCTTCAACATCCAGATGGCCAAGAGTTCCACGGGCATCGACACGCTTGCCAAGGCCGACGCGGTGCTCGCGGGCACCAATCGCATCTCAAACTTCCTCGGCACCGCAGCGACAGTGAACTACCTCGGCGGTGGTGGCACCGAAGGTAATTTCACGGGTGGCACAGGATTCCCTGGCGGCACGGCGGAAGAGTTCGCCTTCAAGGCGACGGCATTCATCGATATTCCAGTCGCCGGTGCTTGGACTTTCGGAACAAACTCCGATGACGGCGTCCGCGTCCGAATCGACGGCCTTGATGTGATCAACGATGACACGCTGCATGGAAATGCCGACCGCTTCGGCACCACGACGCTCACGGCGGGCACACACACCATCGAGCTTGTGTTCTTCGAGCACACGGGTGGCGAGGCCGTGGAGTTGTTCGCGGCGCAAGGATCCTTCGGCAGCTTCAACACGAGCTTCAAGCTCATCGGTGGATCGGGTGGACTCGTCACCTACCGCAGCGCTGGCACCTACACCTGGAGCGTCGTTGCGGGCACTCTGCCGACGGGCCTGAATCTCAACACGACGACCGGCGCGCTCACGGGCACTCCGACGGTCGCGGGCACGACGAACTTCACGATCCGCGCCACGGATTCATTTGGCAGCGCGGGTAACACCGCCTTTGCTCTGACCATCACCTGTCCGACCATCGTCGTCACGCCGACGGCTGTGCCGGACGCGACAGTCGGCTCATCCTACTCGCAGAGCTTCGCAGCCAGCGGCGGCAGTGCGCCTTACACTTGGACCGTCACCTCCGGCACGCTTCCGGCTGGACTCACGCTCTCCATCGACGGCACCATCAGTGGCACGCCGACGGCCGCGACGACCGCGACGGTGACGATCCGCGCCCGTGATTCGTATCTTTGCACCGGCTTCCAGTCGATCACGATCACCACGGTGTGCCCCACGCTGGCCATCGCGCCGGCTTCGATCCCTGACGCCACGCTCTCGCAGGCTTACAGCCAGACATTGAGCGCATCGGGCGGAACAGCGCCTTACACTTGGGCTGTCATTGGCGTGGGTCTTCCACCTGGAGTCACGCTTTCCACCGGTGGTGTCCTCAGCGGCACACCGACTGCCGTCGGCACCTACACCTTCACCGTGCGTGCTCGTGACGCCTATCTCTGCCAAATCACCCGCGCCTACACGGTGAATGTGAAGTCCCTCGGCATCGGCAACCTCGTCTGGGAGGATACCGACCAGGACGGCGTCAAGGATGCGGGCGAGAGCGGCATCGATGGTGTGACTCTCCGCCTCTATCAGACCACCAATACGACCATCGGCGACGGTGATGACGTGCTGCGTGACACGACGACTTCGTCTGGCGGCGGTGTTTACTCCTTCGCCGGTATGGGTGCTGGGATGTTCTATGTGAAAATCAACACGCCACCTGCCAGCGCGAGCTTCTCGTCCGGTCCGCAGGCGAGCACGGACAATGGAATCGACAACGACAACAACGGCGTGCAGGCCGGTGGCAACAATACCGCCGTCTTCAGTCCCGTGATCACACTCACGAGCGGCACCGAGCCGGGAACTTCGGGCGGCTCGGATATTGATGACACGATTGACTTCGCCTTCCGCGCTGTGCCAGCGCCCGGACCGAACCTTCTTGAGTACGACATGAACGTCACCAGCGGCGGGCTCCCCGTGCCGCCGAGCTTGAAGAACACCAGCATCGTGTCCGCCGCGAAGATCCAGGCCGAAGACGCACTCAACGGACTCTCCGATGTGAGCGAGCCTGTGACCAACGGCCCGATGCGCACCGGCGCGCTGAGCCGCATGGTCAATGACTGGGACTCGACCTACGACGCCTCGCTTGAGAATGTCCGCACCAGCCTCGTGCAGCGTCCGGATGATCTCTGGATCCGGTTCGACTTCAATCCGACCACCTCGGGTACGATTGGTGACATCTCGTTCGACGTGCTACGCGCCGAGGCGACCTCGCCCAATCAAGTGCGCGCGTTCATCACCTGGAAGGATGGCGGCGTTTACAAGACCGCATGGACGAACACGTTCAACATGGGTCAAGTCGGCGGCTGGTATTCAGTCTCGCTGCCTTGGACAAGCTTCAACAATGGTGCCACCGCCCTGCCGACGGGTGCGCAGCTCGCCAGCAAGTCCTTCCTCGTGGAAATCTACGCATGGGGTGGCGATGCCACGGGCCATCTGGCCTTTGACAACGTCTTCCTCGGAGGCACGGCCACCTTTACCACGCCGTCGCTCTCCATCGGTGACTTCGTGTTTGCCGACGCCAACAACAACGGCATCAAGAATGCACGTGAGCCAGGGCTTGGTGGCATTCCTGTCGAGCTTTGGAAGGCAGGAACTGACAATCTCGCGAACACTGGCGATGACACGCTCGTCGCTTCGTCCGCGACCGATGCCAATGGCTACTACCTCTTCTTCGGTCTGACGGCGGACAAGTATTTCGTGAAGCTGCCGGTGCCAAATGCGAGCTGGAACCGTAGCAGCGGCACGGCTGTCACGCTCGACAACGGCGTGGACAACGACAACAACGGCATCCAGCCCGGCGGTCCTGGCACGTTTGCGCACAGCCCTGTCATCAATCTCCAGGTGAACTCGGAGCCCGGAAGCGCTGGCTCCGGCAATGCGGAGATGTCTGTGGACTTCGGTTTTGCGCCATCGCTTAGCATGGGTAACATCGTGTGGAGCGACGACAACAACAACGGTGCCGTCGATGTGGGTGAGGCAGGCGTTGCTGGCGCGCAACTCCAGCTCTACTCGACGTCGAATCTCGTCATCGGCGACGGTGACGACGCCACGGTCGGCGCGCCTTACACGACTGGCGTCGGTGGTAGCTACAGTTTCGTGGGCCTGAGCGCCGGTAAGTACTACATCAAGGTTACTCCGCCCTTGAGCCACCCGCTCATTAGCTCGGTCTCGACCAACGCAGACAACGGCGTGGACGGTGACAACAACGGCGCGACTCAGGCTGGAGCTGGCGCGGCGGTCTATACGCCAGTGATCACGCTCTCCGGTCTCACCGAGCCGGGCTCACTCCTGATGCCGTTCGGTACCAACACGGAGAACACCATCGACATCGGGTTGCGTCCTGTTTACGTCTCCGTCGGCAGCGTCGTCTTCAAGGACAACGACAACGATGGCACATACGACAGCGGTGAAGGTATCGGCGGCGTGCGTGTCGAGTTGCTCGACTCGAACGGTGTTTATCAGCAGAGCACCACGTCATCCAGCTTCTTCAAGGGCATGTACTCGTTCACCGGTCTGACTCCGGGCAACTATTTCGTGCGCATTCCCTCGTCCGAGTTCGGTCCGGGCAAACCGTTGTACAACACCGCCTCGATCACGCCGACCACTCCGATTGATGACAGCATCGACGACGATGCGGCTGGCAATGACAGTGGCGTGGACAGCAGCCTGCCCGCGACCAATGGCATCTCGAGCCCGCTCATTTCGCTGCTAAACGACGCGGAGCCAACGAACGAGAATGGTGCCTACAACTGGATTGACGACAGCGACGAAGACAACGGCAACATGACCGTGGACTTCGGCTTCAAGACGGCTCCGCTGCCTGACGTGGGGAGTGTGTTTGTGTCGTCACGCAACGATAACTCCGTGCGCACCTTCACCCTGACTGGCGTCGAGATGGGATCCATGAATTCCACCGCAGCGGGATTGAACGGACCCTACGGCATGGTCATCGGTTCCGATCTCAAGCTGTATGTTACAAGCAGTGGTGCCAATGGCTCGGGTGGCGTGCCAGATTCCGTCGTGCGCTTCAATCCGACCACGGGTGCCTTCATCGACACATTCGTCACTTCGGGACTCGGTGGCCTAACGCAGCCGCGTGGCGTGGCCTGGAGTCCTGATGCCTCGACCTTCAACGTGGTGAATGCCGACAAGGTTCGCCGCTATGATTCCGCGGGTGCCTACCTCGGTGAAAACGCATGGCCGCCACCGAGTGGCCCCAGCACTTGGACGGCTGGTCAGGCTGTGACCGTTGGCCCAGACGGGCTGCTGTATGTGGGCGACAGCGACAACTATCGCATCCTTCGAGTGAACCCTGTCACAGGTGCCATTGTTGACGTGTTCGCCACCGGCCTGAACACGACGGGCTCGAACGGTTCCATCCGATCGATCGTTTTTGGCCCGAACGGCGACGTGTACGTCGCGTTCAGGGACGCTGCGATTGTGGATCGCTACGACGCGGGCACTGGCGCGTTTGTCAGTCAGGTCGTCGCGCCGAATGCGGGTGCGGGTGGATTTGGCGGCATGAAGTTCGGTCCGGACGGCAACCTCTACATCTGCGGCGTGGGCAGCGGCATCGTTTACAAATACAACGGCACGACGGGCGCTTACATGAGCGACTTCATCACCGGACTGTCCAGCCCGCGCGAGATCATCTTCGCCAGCTTCGACGCCCCGTCGGTCAGCATCGGGAATCTGGTCTGGAACGACACGAACAACAACGGCACCAAGGACGCCGGTGAACTCGGCGTCTCGGGCGCGACGGTTCAGTTGTACAGGCCCGGTGCGGACAATGCCATCGGCGGCAGCGGCGCTGACGCGGACACGCAAGTTGGCGTAAGCGCTGTGAGTTCGGCGACGGGCGGCTACGCCTTTACCAAGCTGCCTCCGGGCAAATACTTCGTGAAGGTCACGCCTCCCGGCAGCTATCCCGCCACGAGCGGCATCCCAGTCACGGCTGACAATGGCGTGAACAACGACAACAACGGCGCGCAGCCCGGAGGCATCGGCACACCGCTTTACAGCCCGGTGCTCGACCTCGTGGTCGGCGGCGAGTCCATCACGGATGGCGACACCGACGCGACGACGGAATACTCGGTGGACTTCGGATTGTTCACCGGCATCACCGTCGGCAATCTGGTCTGGAACGACACCGACAACGATGGCGTGAAGGATGCGGGCGAGTCCGGCCTCGCCAGCGTGTCAGTCAATCTGATGTCGCCCGGCGCGGACAATGCCGTCGGTGGCTCTGGTGCGGATGCAGACACGATCGTGGACACCACCTCGACCAATGCGTCAGGCACCTACACCTTCAAAGTGTACACGGCGGGCAACTACTATGTGCGTCTGACCGCTCCGTCGGGAACGCCGCTGGCCAGTGGTGTCGCTGACTCGGCTGACAATGGCGAGGATAATGACAGCAACGCCATCCAACCGGGTGGTGTGGGTTTTGTCGTGACCAGCCCGGTCATCGCGCTCAGCGCGGGTGGCGAGCCTGGCGCGACGGGAACGGGCAATACCGAGAACACCATCGATCTTGGTCTCCGCGCCTGTCCGACGATCACCCTCACGCCCGCCACACTGGCCAATGCGGTGCAGTACTCGACCTATGACCAGACGCTCACCGCCGCCGGTGGCGCAGCACCTTACATTTGGTCGATCACCAGTGGTGCACTGCCATCGGGTCTTGTCATGTCTTCGGGTGGAGTGATCACCGGCACGCCGACCGTTGCGCCGGGCACATTCAACTTCACCGTGCTTGCGCGTGACTCGCTCGGTTGTACGGCGACTTCGGCTCTGTCGGTCACCGTGGTGTGCCCCACCATCGCCATCACGCCGGGCACGCTGCCTTCGGCGACGCAATACACGGCTTACAATCAGGCCATGTCCGCCGCTGGTGGTACTGCGCCGTATGCGTGGTCGGTGACGTCGGGCGCACTTCCATCAGGCGTCTCGCTTTCCGCTGGTGGCATCCTTTCCGGCACACCGGATGCTAGCGTCACACCTGGCAATTTCGCCTTCACCGTGCGTGCCCAGGATGCAAACAACTGCGCGAGCACGCTCAGCTTGAGCCTCACCGTCGTGTGCCCTGCCATCACGATTTCCACCGCTTCGCCGCTGCCGGGTGCCACGCAATACACGGCGTATTCCCGCACGCTGACCGCCGGTGGTGGCACCTCGCCATACACTTGGTCCATCCTGACTGGCGCGCTGCCGGATGGATTGGCGCTCTCCAGCGCTGGTGTGATCAGCGGCACTCCGACGAGCGCTCCTGGCACTTACAACTTCACCGTGCAGGCCAGCGATCTGCGCAACTGCTCCGCCACGAAGGCCTTTGCTGTCACCGTGAGCTGCCCGGCGATCGCCGTGAATCCTGCGTCTCTTCCATCGGCCACGCAGTTCTCTGCCTACACAGCGCAAAACATCACCGCGACTGGCGGCACCGCGCCTTACAACTACGTCATCTCCTCGGGATCGCTGCCCATCGGCATGTCGCTCTCGCCAGCGGGTGTGCTCAGCGGCACACCGACGGGCGCGCCGAACACCTACTCGTTCACCGTTCGTGCCACGGATTCGTTCAATTGCGCTGGCAGCCGGTCCTACAGCTTTATCGTGACTTGCCCGACCATCGCCATCGCTCCCGCGACGCTTCCTGATTCGGCGCAGTTCATCGCTTACAATCAGACGGTCACGGCCAGCGGCGGAACGGCTCCCTACTCGTGGGCAGTCTCGGCGGGCACTTTGCCCACCGGCATCTCGCTCTCTTCGGGCGGCGTGCTCACCGGCACCCCGACCGTGGTCGGCACCTACAATTTCACACTGCGCGCCACCGATGCCAGCGGCTGTCAGGCCACCAGCGCCTACTCGGTGAACATCTTCTGCCCTGGTCTATCCATTGCTCCGGCCTCGCTGCCTAACGTCACGCAATACGGCGCCTACAGCCAGACGCTGACCGCCGCTGGCGGCACCGCGCCTTACACCTGGAGCGTCACCAGTGGTGCGTTGCCGTCGGGAATGAATCTCTCGGCTGGTGGTATCCTCGCCGGTCCCGCCACCGGTGCGCCGGCTGCCTACACCTTCACGGCGCGCGCGCTTGATGTGTTCGGCTGTCTTGTCAGCAAGAGCTACACGCTCACGGTTGTCTGCCCGACCATCGCCTTCTCACCGGCGACGCTTCCGAACGGAACCGTCGGCACGGCCTACAGTCAGACGACCTCGGCGAGTGGCGGCACCGCGCCGTATGTTTACACGCTCACCAGCGGCACCTTGCCACCGGGACTGAGCTACGACTCGGGCACGGGTGCGATCACCGGCACGCCGACGACGGCAGCGAGCACGACCTTCTCGCTCCTGGCGACTGACGCGAACAATTGCACGGCCACGAAGACCTACTCGCTCACGACGGTGTGCCCGACGGTCACCTTTGCTCCGGCTTCATTCCCGATCGCCTACATCAACGTGCCCTTCAATCAGACGGTCACCGCATCGAACGGCAACTCGCCCTACACCTACAGCATCTCGGCGGGCTCGTTGCCAGCCGGTCTGTCGATGACTTCCGCTGGTGTGATCTCCGGCACGCCGACCACGGCGGGCACGGTCAACTTCACGGTGCAGACCTCCGACGCTTACACCTGCCTTGCCACGAAGAGCTACTCCATCCTCGTGAAGTCGATGAAGATCGGTGACCTCGTCTTCAACGACGCCAACTACAACGGTGTGAAGGATGCGGCTGAAACGGGCGTGACCGGCGCGCTGGTCCAGTTGTTCAACCCAGGCGCTGACAATGCCGTCGGCGGCACTGGCCCGGCCACGGACGTGCAGATCGGCGCAAACATCACGACCACCGCAACCGGCGCGTATCAGTTCATCAACCTCGCCCCCGGCAAGTACTTCGTGAAAGTCACGCCTCCTGCTGGATTCCCGATCACTGGTGGTCTGGTCGATGTGAACGACAACCAGGAGAACAACGACAACAACGGCTCGCAGCCCGGCGGTGCGAACGCGCCTCTCTTCAGCCCAGTCATGGATCTGGCTCCAACAGCGGAACCGACGACGGACGGCGATGGTGACAACGACACGGACCTGACGCAGGACTTTGGTCTCTTTGTCGGCATGAACATTGGCAACCTGGTGTGGAATGACGCTAACGACAACGGCATCCGCGACGGTGGTGAGTCGGGCGTTGCTGGTGTCACACTTGATCTCTGGAATGTGGGTGCCGACTTGAAGATCGGTGGCATCGACGACACGCGCATCGGCGTGACGACCACCTCCGGCGCGGGTGCCTACGCATTCACGAAGCTGCCTCCAGGCGACTACTGCGTGCGCATCGCCACGCCGCCCGCCGCGTTTGCGCTCTCCAGCTCGAACACCGACGTGAACGACAATGGCCAGGATGATGACGACAACGGCCACCAGATCGCCGCAGGCGCGATCTACTGCCCAGTCATCAATCTCTCGCCCGCAGTCGAGCCTGGCTCCACCGGCAGCACCTACACGGACAACACCGTGGACTTCGGTCTCATCGGTGGCACGCCGAAGGCCTTCATCACCGCGTCACACGACGACGGCATCCAGGTCTTCGATACGACGGACGGTCACTTCGGTGCTTCGGTGCTGCATCCGTTCGGCACGAGCCACAGCCAGGGTGATGGCAACTGGGGCGACGTGCCCTACAGCATGGAAATGGGCTCGGACGGCAATTGGTACGTCGCTCACTACGGTGCCAGCAACATCCGCAAGATCAGCCAGGCCGGTGTCGATCTCGGAACGGTGCTGACGAACACACCGGGCGTCTCGCTCCTGCCTGTGTTCACGTTCGGCCCGGATGGCAATTTCTACGTTGTCGATGGCAACGGAAACCGCATTGTGCGCTTCCATGGTCCGTCCTCCGCCACGCCGGGTCAGCCAGTGGATGCCTCGCCTTACACCTTCATCAGCCAAGGAGGAGTGGAGGACATCAACTTCGGTCCTGATGGCAATATCTACCTCGTGGTCCAGTTCGGATCGCTTCGCGAGATCCGCCGCTATGATGCGGTGACCGGCGCTCTGCTGAACACGATCGTCAATGACACGCAGCTCGTGAACCTCGCGCCGGGCGGACAGCCCATCGCTCTCGTCAGCGGCATCGACATCCATGGAGACACGCTCTACGGCGTGAACCGCACGGATGGCGAGGTCTTCAAGATCGACCTCACGACGCCATCCGCCCCAGGGGCACCGCAGCTCGTGGCCGACATCGATAGCGCGGGGAAGGGAACCGTGGATACGCGCGACATGGAGTTGAATCCTAATGACGGCCAGCTCTACATCGTCGGCTACTCGTGGTCGCGTCCAGTTGTCGGCGGCAATCATGTGAGTGCCTCGATGATCAAGGTGAATCCTGCTGGCGCGCCAAACGGTTCGGTCAGCATCTACGAAGTGCCGATCCCGACGCCACCCGGTCCGAACAACGAAATCTGGCCTGGAGCGCGCGACATTACCTTTGGCCATTACACGCTCCCCGCAGCGCGCACCGCGTCCATCGGTAGCCTCGTGTGGAGTGATCTCGACGCCGACGGCGTGGCCGACGCGAGCGAGCCTGGCATCCCCGGCGTGCGCGTCGATCTGTGGAAGGACACCGATGGCAACACTGGCAATGGCGCGGAACTGCAACTCGGCTGGACTTACACCGATGCGACGGGCCACTTCTACTTCTCCGGTCAGGTCACGGGGGACTATCGCCTCGTCGTCTCAGCGTTGAACTTCGGCGCGGGAATGCCGCTACAAGGCTCGGGCTTCAGCAGCCCGGTGACGGTCACGACCGACAATGGCATCGACGACGATGACAACGGCACGCAGCCTGGCGGAGCTGGCACGGTGGTCTATGGTCCGATGATTCATCTCGAAGCTGGCACTGAGCCGCTGGGCAACGCCATCACTGGAGTTGAACGCGGACGCGGTGGCGACATCGACAACTACGTAAACGATGCCGATGGCGACATGACCGTGGACTTCGGCTTCGTGGAGCCGGGCGAGTTGGGCATCGGCAATCTCGTCTTTGAAGACACCAACGGCAGCGGCGTCGCCGACAACAATGAGGGCGTCGATGGTGTGACAGTTGAACTCTACCACGAAGGTCAGACGCCAGGGGCCGACACGCCGCTGCTCACCACGCAGACGGCCAATGGCGGCAAGTACCTCTTCCCCTACATCTGGGAAGGCCACTACTTTGTCCACCTCCCAGCCGCGCAGTTTGGCGAGACGGGCATGCTTCGTGGCACCACCAGCGTGCCGGGCGTGGCCGCTGGTGATGATGACGCGGGTGAAGACGGCATCGACGTGCCGCAGCCGTGGATCACGGGCGTGAGCACGGGCACCATCGTGATGACGAAGCACAGTTCGCCGACCAACAGCGGCCTGGAGACTGGATTTGACCGCACGTCGGATGATGCGACGGACGACCAGTTCAATCTCACGGTGGACATCGGCGTGTATCGCCCGGTCGCCGTCGGCAACTTTGTCTTCAATGACAACAACTCCAATGGCCGCGCCGACGCGGGTGAGGGAGTGGACGGTGTGACCGTCGAGTTGTATCGCGGCTCGCAGGTCATCGGCACCGATCCACCTTTCGACACCATGGTCACTGCCAATGGCGGCAAGTACCTCTTCTTTGACCTGCGCGCTGGAGCGTACCGCGTCCACATCCCCGAGTCGATGTTCCAGGGCGGTGGTCCGCTCAATGGCAAGGTCAGCGTTCCTGAAGGCCTCAGTGGTGACGATGACGTGGGAGAGAACGGCATCGATGTCGCCGACCTCACGGCAAGCGGCATCACATCCAACACCGTCAATCTCTACGCCGGTCAGGCCCCAACCAATCAGAACGGAGAGACCGGCATGGATAGCACCAGTGACGATCTGGTGGACGCGGCTTCCGACCTGACCGTTGACTTCGGGTTCCAGAGCCCGGTCGGCATCGGCAACCTCGTGTTCCTCGACGCCAATCATAACGGCATCTACGACGCGGGTGAAGGTCTCGATGGCGTGACCGTCGAGCTGTATCGTCAGGGCCAGACACCGGGCGCGAGCTTGCCGATGTTCACCCAACAAACGGCAAACGACGGTCGCTACATGTTCACCTACCTGCCAGCCGGCAATTACTTCCTCAATATCCCGGCCAGTGAATTCGGACCCGACAAGCCGCTCCTCGGCGCGGTATCCATCACGGGTGCGCAGTCCGCGGGTGATGACAACACGGGTGAAGACGGCATTGATGATTCCACGCCTTCGGTGAACGGCATCCATAGCGGCGTCATCATCTTTGCCGACGGGACGGCTCCGACGGATGCCACCACGGAGACGGGTGCCTTCCACACGGACGACAACATCGACGACAACAACTTCGACCTCACCATCGACTTCGGCTTCCAGGCGGCTGATCCGAACGCGGTGATGATCGGCAATCTCGTCTTCGCCGACCAGAACGGAAACGGCGTCTATGACGAGGGTGAAGGCAAGAATGGCGTGAAGGTGAAGCTCTTCCAAAGCGGCGTTGATCCGCTGACCGGCTCTGCAGTGGCCACGGCCACCACGTTCGGCGATGGCTTCTATCTCTTCGCCAATCTGCCCGCCAACAACTACTTCGTCCATATACCACCGAGCGAGTTTGCCGCTGGCAAGCCACTGGCAGGATGGGAGTCAATCCCAGGCAACGGCATCGACGATCACGAGGACGATAACTTCGGTGGTGACAACGGCATTGATTCCGCCACGCCGACGACCACTGGCATCAGCTCGACGGTCATCGAACTCCTCCCGAATGGTGAGCCGACCGATTCCGCCAGCGAGCTGGGCGCGGGTGCCTTCCTCGACGCCTCGGACGATGACAATGGCGACATGACGGTGGACTTCGGCTTCTTCAGCCCGGTCGCCATCGGCAACCTCGTCTTCATCGACGCGAACCACAATGGCCACGCCGACGCGGGCGAAGGCGTCGCTGGCGTGAAGGTGGAGCTTTATGCCAACGGAAGCACGCCTGGGTTCGACCCTGCCATCGCCACGGTGACAACCAGTTCCCTGGGTGGCTACCTCTTCGCCAATCTCCAGCCCGGCTACTATTTTGTGCACATCCCGGTCACGGAGTTCGGCGTCGGCAAGCCGCTGTATCGCCACTCCAGCTTGGTCGGCGTGCAGGTCGGTGATGACGACACGGGTGAGGATGGCATCGACGAGATCCAGCCGCAGATTTTCGGTGTCTTCTCGGAGACCTTCCTGCTCACCTCCGGCACACAGCCGGCGGGCGTGGCGGAGTCCGGCCTGGGTGGTGCTGACGACGATCTCAAGGATGCGCATACCAACATGACCATCGACTTTGGTTTCGTGGAGCAGATCTCCATCGGAAATCTTGTCTTCAATGACCTGAACGATGACGGCATCTATGATGCGAACATCGACACGGGTGCCGAGGGCGTGACTGTGGAACTCTGGTCCACGGAGAACTCAATCGAAGCGGTCGGAAGCTGGATCACGAACAGCAATGGCGCTTACAACTTCAATGTGGCACCAGGCTCCTACTATGTGCGCATTCCCGAGTCACAGTTCCAGCCGGGTGCCGCGCTGGCCAATACGCGCTCGTCGAAGAATGTCGCCGGTGCGACGACGACCGGTGACGACGATGCGGACGAGAATGGCATCGACGGCACCATCCCGTCGGTCTCCGGAGTGCAGACAGACATCTTCACCATCGTGGCGGGCGCAGCGCCGACCGCAGCGGGCAGCGAGACCGGACATGAGTCGGCGGCGGACGACGCGGACGACGCGGACTCCGATCTCACCATCGACCTCGGCTTTGCTCCGATGCCACTGAACGTGGGCAACCTTGTGTTCAAGGACTTGAACGGAGACAACAAGTTCAGCCCCACGTCTGACGTGGGTGTCGTGGGTGTCACCGTGCAACTCTTCAGGACGGGCGACAATCCCGCGACGGCCACGCCTATCGATGAAGCCGTCACCAATCAGCAGGGCACGTTCATGCTCGAAACCAAGGTCGAGGGCGACTACTTCCTCCACATCACGGAGGATGCCTTCCAGGCCGGTGGCTCGCTCTTCGAGGCCACGTCGCTGCCGGGCTTCGGCATCGACGACGGCGCAGACGACGACGTCGGTGAGGACGGCATCAACAACGCGACGATGACCACCACGGGCATCAACTCGATCTCCTTCCACCTCGCCTATGGCACCGAGCGGCTCAATCAGTTCAGCGAGCGCGGCGTCGGGCGCTATGACGACGACGTGGCGGATGCCAATGGCGATCTCACCATCGACTTCGGCTTCAGCGGCGGCGCGATCCCATCTGGCACGATGAGCATCGGGAACGTGGTGTTCTTCGACAGCAACAACAACGGCCGCTTCGACGCGGGCGAGGGTGTTGATGGAGTGTGGATGCTATTGATGAACTCGACCGGCAACGTCACGACTCCGATTGCGCAGACCTTCACCTCGAATGGTGGACGCTATCTGTTCAGCAATCTCCTGCCCGGCAGCTACATCGTCCACGTCGCGGCGGACAACTTTAAGGACAACATCAGCATCGGTGGCGGCACGCAGGGCCCAGGCCCTCTGTTCAGGACGCTCTCGGTTCCCGGAGCGCTGATCTCCACCACGCTGCCCGACGACAACGAAGGTGAAAACGGCATCGACGTGCCAAACCCCGAGCAGATCGGCATCAACAGTGAGGTCATCGTCCTCCAGTTGGGCGCGGCACCGTCGGGCACTGTTGAAGGTGGTCTTGATGGAACGTCGGATGATGCCGCAGACGGCAATGCGGACCTCACCGTGGACTTTGGTTTCGTCACTCGCATGGGCGTGGGCAACCTCGTCTTCCGTGACTTGGACGGAGACTCGAAGTTCAATCCAGCCATCGACATTGGCGTGGACGGCGTGGTCGTCGAGGCGGTCAAGATGATTGGCAGCACGGGAACCGTGGTGGCCAGCACACTCACGAGCAATGGCGGCCTCTACACTCTCAACCTGGCTCCGGGCGTGTATCAGATCCGCATCCCGGCTTCTGAGTTCACCTCGACCGGGCACTTCCTGAATCATCAAGCGGCGAACTACACCGCCGCGCAGGACGACAACCTCGGTCAGGACGCTCTCTGGAGTTCCGATCCGCAAGTCATGGGCGTGCTCAGCCCGACCGTCACACTCTCCGGCCTGCAACCGACCGATGCCAACTACGAGGTGGGCGCGGATCACGCTGCCGACAATGCGGAGGACACCAATGTGAACCTCACCATCGACTTCGGTCTCAGGCCGATCTCGCTGGCCGTGGGTAACTTGGTGTTTGAAGACACCAACGGCGACGGGAAGTACAATGTCGGCGAAGGCAGGCCCAATGTGCTCGTCCAGCTTTTCGCCTCGGGTGCCGATCCAGAAACGGCCGCTCCGATCCAGATCAAGACGACCACCACGGCCGGCAAGTACCTCTTCACCGATGTCGTGCCGGGCAATTACTTCGTCCACATCGCAGCCTCGAACTTCCAGGCCGGAGGACCGCTCATGCGCAAGGTTTCCCTGCGCGGTCATCAGATGACGGGTGACGACAACATCGGCGAGGACGGCATCGACAATCAGTCGCCTGAGATCAATGGCATCAGCTCACCTGACGTGCTGGTTCAAACGGGCGTCGCTCCGGGTGCGGGTGCCGAGATCGGCTTTGAAGGTCTGACCGATGATCTGGCCGATTACGATGTGAACCTCACCATCGACTTCGGCTTTGCCACGCGCATCGGCTTGGGGAACCTCGTGTTCAAGGATCTCAATGCGAACGGTGTCTTCAATGCCGGTATCGACGAGCCTGTGGTGAATGTGCCTGTGGAGGCTGTGTTCGCGCCGGTCAGTGGCACGCCGATGGTGGTGGGCACCACCGCGACGGATGCCTCGGGCAGATTCCTCCTCTGGGTGCCACCGGGCGGACCCTACAAGCTGCGCATCCCATCGGAGATGTTCCTTCCTGGCGCACCGTTGGCCGCGCTGAATGCTACCATCGTCACTGGCACCGGATTTGATGACAATCAAAACCAGGACGCGAATGTGAGTGCTAGCCCGAGCACGCTGGGCATCTCCACTGCCGCCTACACGTTTGGTGTGGGATCGCAGCCTACCGACACAGACAACCGTGAGACGGGCTTCGATATCGCGAGCGACAACACCGAAGACGCGAACGTGAACCTCACGCTCGACTTCGGCCTCAAGCCGCAGGGACTCTACATCGGCAACCTTGTCTTCCGTGACATGAATGGAGACGGCAGATTCACGGATGGCACGGATCAGCCGATTCAGGGAGTCACGCTGGAGCTTTACAACAGCACGGCCATTCCCGGAACTTCCACGCCGATCACCACCGCCACCTCGGGTGCGGACGGTTTCTACTTCCTCATCTCTCCGAACCAAGGAGCCTTCAAGGTCTTCGTGCCTGCGTCCAATTTCGCCGTTGGCGGACCGCTCGAAGGCATGAGGTCGGCCGCGAACGGAACGACGGGTGATGACGACATGGGTGAGAATGGTGTCGATGCGCTCTCGCCATCGCTTGTGGGTATCGTCACCAGCCCATTCAGTCTCGGGTTCAACACGGCACCGAAGGATTCAACCACAGAGACTGGCTTCCAGAACTACAAGGACAACGTGGCCGACGGCTGGGGCGATCTCACCATCGACCTTGGATTCGAGACCGCGCCACAGGGCTTCGCGCTGAGCAATCGCGCCACGGGCACCCTCGCACCGTCCGTGCCATCCGGCTGGTTCTATGACTCCACCACGGGTCAGATCATCCCTGGCGGCAGTGTTGCCGTCACCGGTCCGGCTGGTCCGATCACGCTGAGCGCCGATGGCACCGATGGCTCCTACGCCTTCGCCTCCACGGGCGTCGTCGGCACGGTCACTCTCTCGGTGACGCCACCCGAGGGTTACATGCTCGACCCGATGCGCCCGGCTCAGTCGCAGGCCTTCGCACCAAGCGGCACCACCGCCACCGTGTCCGTCGGCTCCGTGCAGAGCGCCGGATTCATCACCGACCATTCGGCTACGGCCAACCCGTGGCACACCCAGTTCGCGCTGGAGTCGAATGATGCGCGTCCGGTGAACAATCACATCCCGCTCGTGCCGGTGAATGCCGCTACCTTCGCCGCATGGCAGGCGCGGAACAGCGGCGGCGGTGCCAATGACAACGCCGATGGCGACAGCTACGACAACCTGCTCGAATACGCCCTCGGCACCGAGGCCGCTTCGGGTGTGGTCTCGCAGCCGCACTTCACGCTCACCGTCAATGCGCAGACCGGTGGCATCGACGCCATCATGATCCGCCCTGTCAGCGGTCACGCCGACTTGATCTACACGCTCGAAGCCAGCGCGGATCACACGGCTTGGAGTGATCTCGCCATCACGCCGGTCACGACCGTGAACAACGACGGCACTGAGACCCTGACCTACGCCTCGGTCGATGCGGGTGCTGCCTCCGGCTTCGTCCGCCTGAAGGTCTCGCTCGATGCGGATCTCAACGGCACCACCGAAGCCACGGCCACCACGCCGGTCTTCGCCTGGAACCGCGCGGATCTCGCCACCGGTCAGCAGACCTTCTCCATGCCGCTGCTGCGTGATGAAGTGTTCGCCGGTGCCATCACCGCCGTCAGCGGCAGTGCGCTCGACTTCAATGTCGGCACCGACAGCATCAAGGATCAGCTCGCCACCGGCGTCTCCTACTACGCGGAGATCGTCAGCGGCGCGCTGGCCGGACATCGCGTCGAGATCGACGAAGCCAGCACCACCGACGGCTCGGTGCAAATCGCCACTGGCGATGCGCTGAACACGCTCGGCACGCTGCCAGCCTCACTCGTCGGTGCGCGCGTCGTCGTGCGTCCGCACTGGACGGTGGCAGCGCTCTTCGCGGATGCAGCCTTCCATGCCGACACCTCGTCGAGCACGGCCGACCGCCTCATGTTCATGGAAGACGGCGCGTTCAAGGTCATGTGGCTCCGTGCCACCGCCACCGGCACGAGCTGGGTCTGGAACGACGACGCCACACTGGCCGACGCATCGGGCCGCATCATCAGCCCTGCTGAGGGTCTCCTCGTCCATGTCCGCAGCGCAGCCGTCACCGTGTCGATGGTCGGTCAGGTCCGCAGCACCGCCTTTGCGCTTCCGTTCAAGACGGGTGCGCAGTTGATCGGCTCCGGTTATCCCGTGGCGCAATCACCTGAGTCACGCGGCCTCACCGGAGCGGGCTTCACGGCTGGCACCGATGCCGCCACATCCGACCGCATCCGCCTCTGGCTCGGCGACACCACACCGGGCACCACCGGCTACGACAATCACTTCCTCCTGCAATCCGCCGGTGGAGCGATCTGGACCCGCGAAGGTGACGCCGCGCTGACCGACGAGAACGCCACCGCGCTCTTCGACGCCTTCCGCGCCTCCTTCTTCATGAGCATCGGCGGCAACGCCGAGCACATCGAGCCAGCACCGTGGATGCCATGACTTAAGAGGTTAAGCCAAGGGTAGTCCGGCAATCATTCTGGCCCCACACCTAGATCCGCCCCACGCGCCGAGGGAAGCTCCCCTGAGCAAGTGGCTTCGGATGGAAATTGGGACGATTTGGTATCAGGCGTCCTTCTCGCAGTTGTCATGGATGAATTTTTCCAACACTGCGATCTGCCCCGTCAGCGCCTTGATGTGCTGTGTGTCTGGCGTCGTCTCTGGTTTGGATCGGGACTTCTGCATGTGTGAGGACAAGAGATCGCAAATCGCGTCGTTGCGGCACAGACGCGCCGTGGTAAACGGGATGTATCCTTCGGTGCGCGCAAATAGATCTGCGCCGGATTCAATGAGAAGCTCCACCATGTCTCGATTACCTACCTCACAGGCATAGTGAAGCGGGGTGTAGCCATGCTCGCCATGTTTGTTAAGGTCAACGCCTGCCGTGACTAGCAGCCTGACGGCTTCGATGTCGTTCCATCGAACTGAAATGTGAAGGGCATTCTCCCCGAGGCAATTCGTTGCGTTGACATTGGTGAAGTCAACGTAGCTGAAGTCCGCTGTTGAGTTTATTTTTCTTAGCAGTTCGCGTAATGCGTCCGTCATGGCGATGGAGGTCTTAGTGTCGAGCCTGACAGTGCGTCCTGAAACACAACATGGGTTTGTATTTCAGCGCCCTTCATGCCGTGCATTTCTGCCAGTTTTCCCTCCGGGTGTCGAGCCGATACTTTTGGATCCCTGCATTCAAGAACGTTGAGCTTGATGCGGGCCCTTCGAGTTGCATCACCCGCGCCCCACGCCCCGAGGGAAACGCCGTCCGGTGCCGTGACATCATCTGCGGACGCACGATGCACGCCCTCGGATCTGGATGCCGTGGTCCATCGTCAAACGCGGGCTGCGACGCGCGCACTGCAAAAGACAATGGCTGATGGTGTGAGTGCTTGTCGGCCATGGATTTGATTCATGGAGGGTCGCTCATGCGATAATCCTTGGCGGAATGCTGCGCGATGCTTGAGAAGCTCCACTCCCACAAGCCGGCAACCGGTGGTTTGGCTCGATCGAGCGGCGGCATGGGCGTGCGATTGAGCTATTTGCAGGAGGGCCGCGCATGATCGTTTTCCTTCTCGTCAGTTCACGATCAGGCTTCGGCTGTAGTGGGGATTGCAGCAGCGGATTGCTATCTAGCAAGACCAGAGTGGCCAACAGAAAGGCCAGTTTGGATGGCTGAAAGACCGGGTTAAGCCATTTCAATACCGGAGGGGGTCATTGCAAGACCCGCTCGCTTTACTGAAAGACCCGCCAGCATAACTGCATGACCAGTTTGTTGTATTGCGCTCAATACAGACAGGAAAACTGGTCTTACGATTAACCAAACGGGTGTTGCAAGAGCTTACGCTGGTCATACAATCAATTCGACTGGTCTTGCAGCATCAAAAAGGACATTGCAGGTTGCCGGGCCGGTCAAGCATTCAGACAAATTTGAGGTGCAGAGCCATAAACGGGTATCTCGCTCTCATTCATCGATCCACCTCAACACACCAAAGCCATGGAATATTGGGAAACCACCAAAAAGCGTGCCCAAACATCCCTCGCCGTCTGGCGGATCCACATGCCGACGCTTCGAGTTGGCAGGCGAGGCGTGGAGGATTTGGAGGCGCTCATCGATTTGTTCGAGCCACGCGTGCAGGATTGTGTCGCAAGGCAATACGATGTCGATTCGTGTCATCACGAGCGGCGGACCTCGCTGGAGATCATGAAGCTGCTCTCCCTCCAGGTGCCGCAACTCATCAGGGGGCACCTCGCGGAGGATGAGTTGCTGATGAAGGATCTGAAACAGGTCTTCCGCGTCAGCCCGAGGTCGGAGAATGCGATCCTGGATCGTGCGCGCGCCCTCTACCCGATCTGGGTGCGGGCAGATGCGGCCATGGCGGCGCTGACGCCGCCGCAGCCGCCGATCACGCGCCGACTGCAAGGCGAGATGCAGACGGCGGCCATGCTCAAGGCGCGGATCGATGGCTACTCGACGCTGGTGCAGGAGACGAGCAACGCCACGGGTATCATGAAGGCGGCGCTCAAGGCATTGCGCGACTTGGACAAAGAAACCGATCAACTCAACAAGAACTGGTACAAGCTGGCCCGGATGACCTTTGACAGCGGTTCAGCGGAAGCGAAAGCGCTGGATAAGATCCCGACGGAGAAGGGAATGCCCATGCCGGGCACCGTCGAGATGTCCACCCTTGATCAAGGCGGCGAGAACGGCTTGCAAGTGTTGGTGAGCTACATCGCCGGGGGAGGAAATCACGCGACGGCGCAACGGGTGAAGTGGCAGATCGTCGGGATCGATGCCGACTTCATCCACAGCGCCCCGCTCGAAGCCAGCGGCAATGCACTCGGACCGTTCACCGTCGGGCAGACGGTGCGGGTGATCACCGAAGTAAGCAATAGCGCCGGGACGCGAACCAGTGCGCCGAGGACGATTGTGATCGAGGTGCCGATTTGAGCGCCGAAGGCGCGCATCATCCACAGCCTGGGGTTTTAACCCCAGGTCTTGGTGATTGAGAAGAGGGCGAGCACTGAAAGTGCGTGTCATGCAGGAGTGACGTTGATCCGGCGCAGCGGAATCGCAGAGGCATGATACGCGCTTTCAGCGCTTCTGTTTGTCGGGTGCCGATGGCTCCTGGGGTTAAAACCCCAGGCTGTAATGGAACGTGCCGTTGGCGCTGGTGATAGGGCGTCGCACGGTCCGGTGATTCCCATTGGGCGACGTCATTTGCGCTTCTTGGATGATTGATAGAGCTGCTCCATATAATCCATGATCTCGGTGTAGCTGGATTGCAGCAATGGTGTCATGCGATCCTTGGCTGATGCACCATGCATGCCGGGAAAGTTTAGGTGCTCGAGATATGAAACGTAGAAGGCGTTCTTGAGGTCAGAGTCCGCATTGACGAAGCCTCGATGTGCCAAGGCGAAGCATCGGTCGAGTGTCTGCATGTCTCTACTGTCGATGGCTGACTGTGTGTACCGGGCGAAGACGTGCATCTGACAGTGCAGGAGTCCATCGTGCTCGTAAACATCAGGCATAAGCGTTGGGATCTCGGACAAGAGCAACGAAACAAAACCATTACCGTTCATTGATGAAGAGGCGTTCTCAGTCGCGACCCGAAGCTCAGCTTCCGGTGCGGTCGGCGCTCTGGCTGCTTTGATCTCGGCGCACCGTTCTGCAAATGACTTGTTGTTTGGGTGCTCGGCAAGATGACATGGCTCGCAAAGTAAGCTGAGGTTGGTGAGCGAATGGTCGCCGCCGTTGGAGCGGTGCCGAACATGATGAACATGTGCACCAGTCAAAAGTCGGCTCGAAGCAGCATTACTCCAAATGGCGGCGCGCGAACAACGAAGCCTGCCACATGGTCGGCGGCAGTGCTGGCAAACGCCGCTGTCGCGAATGAATATAAGCGCACGCCTGCGCTCCCAATCAGGTGGGTAAAAGGCTGATGTCCGCCACCGGGGCTCGTCATGCTGCTCCCAAAGCTCGCGCTCAGCGCGACGTTCTACATGCACCTTAATCCAGTGGATAATCCAAGCACCGGCTATCCAAAACGGGCCACACAAACCGATCAGAAGGATGGAAACAAAAACGCTCATTAAAGACGCGCGTAGAGAGCCTAACGTCAGTGCCGGGTATTGATCTTGTGCCGGGCTTTTAGCTCACGAACGTAATCTGAATACATCGGATTCTTGTCTGCGTAGCCACCAAAATCAGGTCGCTCTGGGAAATAGAACTCTGTTCCGTTCCAAGCGAAATCGCGCGACGTTGGTTTTTGAGCATCGAAAATGAGTATTCCAATTCCAAACGCTGCATGATTGTGAGGGGCGTAAAGAAGACCAACGATCCCCTTGACTGGCCCAACATTTATCCAGTCACCCAATTTCAATTCAGGAGCATTCATAGCATGTCGAGCCTCAATACCCCATCGCCCGCCCGATCTGATAGACGAGCAGGCTCATGACATACGCAGTCGCGGTCATGTAGCCGAGCTGGAACATGGGCCATTTCCAGCCGCCGGTCTCGCGGCGGACGATGGCGATGGTGCTGACGCATTGCATGGCGAAGACGTAGAAGACCAGCAGGCTGAGGCAGACGAGCGGGGTATAGACGGGGCGGCCATCGGCCCACTTTTCTCCCTGAAGGCGCTGACGGAGGGGCTGGAGGTCTTCGTCGTCGCTCTCAACGGAATAGACGACGGACATGGTGTTCACGAAGACCTCGCG
>Ga0075163_10002298_pt1 | contig 25791 bp, 19 predicted proteins | sample JI1023141ADNA_FD_71478 | JGI IMG/M metagenome (GOLD analysis project Ga0075163, IMG submission 71478) | Wastewater effluent complex algal communities from Wisconsin, to seasonally profile nutrient transformation and Carbon sequestration -... | ecosystem: Engineered > WWTP > Effluent > Algae... | reverse complement strand
GGCAGTCGGTCAGCAAGGTCTCGTGAGTGCCGATTCCAGCGATTGCGCCCTGGTCCAGCACGATGATCTTATCCGCGTGCATGATGGTCGAAATGCGTTGAGCCACAAGGATAACCGCGGCTTCCGCTGATACCGTGCCGAGTGCGGTGCGGACTTCGGATTCGGTGTGTACGTCGAGCGCGGAGAACGAATCGTCAAACAGGTAGACCGCGGGCTTGCGGATGACCGCGCGTGCGATCGCCAGTCGCTGGCGTTGCCCACCGGACAAATTCCGACCGCCCTGTGCGATTCGCATCGCCAATCCGAGCGGGTTGGCCCGGACGAATTGCTCGGCCCGCGCGACGCGCAGGGCGGCCCACATCTCGTCCTCTCCGGCGTCTGGTTTTCCGTAGGAGAGGTTTTCGGCGACGGTGCCGGAGAACAGATATCCGCGCTGAGGTACCAACCCGAATACCGACCACAGGTCCTCGGTGTCGTAGTCGCGGACATCGATGCCGTCGACGAACACTGCACCGCCGGTCACATCGAAGAGCCGGCAAATCAGGCTGACGCACGTGGATTTTCCGCTGCCGGTGCCGCCGACTATCGCGGTGGTGGTCCCGGGCGCGGCGTCGAAGGATATTCCCTGCAACACAGCTCGCTCGGCACCCGGATAGCGGAGGGTCACATCGCGGAGGGCGATGGATCCGCGGATGGGTCCATCGGGACGGCGCGGGTGGAGCGGACTGGTGATTCCGGGCTCGGCCGTCAGCACTTCGCCGATGCGATCGGCGCACACCGAGGCGCGAGGCAGCATGACGACGATGAGGGTCGCCATTAAGACGGCCGCCAGGATCTGCATGAAGTACGCCAGGAATGCGATGAGTGAGCCGACTTGCATGTGCCCGGCATCGATCCGAAGCCCGCCGAACCAGATCAGTGCGACGCTGGAGACGTTGATGGTCAGCGTTGTCACCGGCAACATCAGCGCTTGCCAACGGCCGGCGGACAGTGCGGTCTCTGATATCGCTCGGTTGGCCTCGGCGAACCGCGCTTCTTCGAAGCCTTCGCGGGTGAACGCACGAATCACGCGAATGCCGGATAGTTGCTCACGCAACACCCGGTTGATCCCGTCGATCAGCCGCTGCATGCTGCGGAAGATTGGCTGCATCCGGGAGACGATCCAGAAATTGGACAGCGCGAGCACCGGAACGCTGATGACCAGAAGCCAGGACAGACCGGCGTTCTGATGAACGGCCATGATGATCCCGCCCACGCACATGATCGGAGCACTGATCAGGACCGTCGTGGACATCTGGACCAGCACCTGGATCTGCCGGACGTCGTTGGTCGTCCGGGTGAGTAGCGACGGTGCCCCGATCCGGGCGGTCTGCATGTCGGAGAACGTGATCACCCGATGAAACATCGCTGAACGCAGGTCATGGCCCACGCCGGTGCCGGTACGGGATCCGAAGTAGACGACGCCGGTCGCACAGAGCACCTGGAGCGCGGTGACGGCCAGCATCACCGCCCCGAGTTCGGCGATCAGCGCAGTGTCTCCCCGGGCGACCCCGTCGTCGATGATGGCCGCATTGACCGTTGGCAGGTATAGCGACGCGAGGGTGCTGACTGTCTGGAGGACCATGACGATCGCGACCGGCCGCCGGTATGGCGCAACGTACTGCCTCAGCAGCGCCCACAGCATCTCGCTACTTTCGCACACCGGGACATGCCAGCAAACCTGCTGTTCAGGTGGTATCTCGCCGGGTGCCGCGGAATCGGCCGCTACAGTGCATGCTGTGACGAACACCAGGTGCGCTTGATGGTCGCCCGCAATCGGGCCGCGCTGGCCCGCACCGTCGGGGCCGTTCTGGCCGCTTTGGCAGTGCTGCCGATGATCGGCGGGTGCTCGGATTCCAGCCCGACGCAGCCGCAGTCGTCGCAGCCATCCGGTCCGCCCAGCGCGGACGGCAAGCACGGGCCGTTGTTTCCCGAATGTGGCGGCATCTCCGATCAGACCATGGCTGAACAGACGAGAGTGACCGGGCTGGTCACGACGGCCAGGAATTCCGTCGGCTGCCAGTGGCTCGCCGGTGGTGGAATCCTGGGTCCCCACTTCTCCTTCACCTGGTATCGCGGTAGCCCGATCGGGCGGGAACGCAAGACCGAGGAGCTTTCACGCACCAGCGTGGATGACATCACGATTGACGGCCACAGCGGGTTCATCGCCGTCGGTACCGATCCCATTCTGGGAGACAATTTGTGCGAGGTCGGCATCCAGTTCAGCGACGACTTCTTCGAGTGGTCGGTAAGTTTTGCCGAGAAGCCGTTTCCCCCGGCGTGCGACGTGGCGAAGGAACTGGCCCGGCAGTCGATTGCGAATTCGAAATGAGTCGCCTGCGCGTGGTGGCCGCGGCGTTGGTTTCGTGCACGGTGCTCACCGTTGCCGGCTGCGCCAACACCGTCGACGGAACCGCGGTGAAGTCCGGTGCGGGGCCCCGCAATGACACCTCTGCTCAGCAGTACCCGAACCTGCTCAAGGAGTGCGACGTCCTCACCACCGACATCCTCGCCGAGACGGTTGGGGCTGACCCGTTGGACATCCAGAGCACATTCGTCGGCGCGGTGTGCCGGTGGCAGGCGGCCAATCCATCGGGTTTGGTCGACATCACCCGGTTTTGGTACGAGCAGGGGAGCCTGGAGAACGAGCGCAAGGTGGCCCAGTTCCTGAACTATCAGATCGAGAGTCGGGCGATAGCCGGTGTTCCGTCGATCGTCATGCGAACGAGCGATCCCAACGGGGCGTGCGGGGTCGCCAGTGACGCGGGCGGTGTCGTGGGCTGGTGGATCAATCCGCAGGCGCCCGGAATCGACGCGTGCAGTCAGGCGCTCAAGCTCATGGAGCTGACGCTCGCCACGAATTCCTGAACCGGGGACCGATGCGGGAAGTCATCCCTCAGCGCGGTACATGGAATGCGATCAGTGCCGCGCTGCCGACCTGAAGGTCGGCCCAGCTGCCCGGCAGGCGCAGAACGGCTATTCCGGACGTCGGGAATTTCATCGAGATCTCGCCGACGACAGTGCGGTCCGATCGATCGGGGGCGCCCAGCATCAGGGAGACCTGGCTCATGGTCGGTTCGTGACCCACGACCAGCAGCGTTCGAACGGCGTCGTCGACCGCGTTGACTTCGTTGACCAGGGTTCCCGGGGTGGCGCCGTAGAGGCGGTCCCGAAAGTCCACGGGTGCGTCAATCTCGGTGAGTGCGAGCGTTTCGCGGGTTCGGGTTGCGGACGAACACAAGACGCGTTCGATCTTTGTTACGCGATCGCGGATCCAGTTGCCCGCCAAGCCCGCCTCCCGCCGGCCTCGCGGGGCCAACGGGCGGTCGTGGTCGGCAACGCCGTCGGGGTAGCTCGACTTGGCGTGACGCATCAAGACGAGGGTGCGTTCTGTCGCGTTCATGGGTCCTCCCATGCCTTGTCGTAAGTGTCCGCGCACATGCCGGTCGGGATCCGCGGACTTGTCGGTGGGCGACCCTACACTCGCCGCAAAGCCTTGAGAGAGGGGAGCCGGGCATGCGATTCCTGCACACTGCCGACTGGCAACTGGGCATGACACGACATTTCCTCCAGGGTGAGGCACAGCCCCGATATTCGGCGGCCCGCCGGGATGCGGTTGCGGCGCTGGGTGGGCTGGCGAGGCAGACGGGTGCCGAATTCGTCGTGGTCGCCGGCGACGTATTCGAGGCCAACCAGTTGGCGCCCAGGGTCGTGAGTCAATCGCTGGAAGCGATGCGCGCCATCGACGTTCCGGTCTTTCTGTTACCGGGCAACCATGACCCGCTGGACGCATCGTCGGTGTACACCAGCGCTTTGTTCGCGGCGGAATGCCCGGGCAACGTGCGAGTGCTGGATGGCCCCGGGCCCTGGGAGGTTCGTCCCGGAGTTCACCTGATCGCGGCCCCGTGGCACTCCAAGGCGCCGACGACAGATCTCACCGCCGCGATACTCGACGGCGTTGCACCGGGCGAGGGAGTCCGGATCCTGGTGGCACATGGTGGCGTCGACGTCCTCGATCCTGACCCGACCAAGCCTTCGCTTATTCGGATGGGGCGTATCGCCGATGCCCTGGAGCGCGGGCTGATTCACTATGTCGCCCTGGGCGACAAGCATTCTCGGACCCAGGTGGATGGCGGCGGGCGGGTTTGGTATTCGGGTTCCCCGGAGGTGACGAACTTCGACGACATCGAAGGCGACCCCGGGTATGCGCTGGTGGTCGAGATCGATGAGGACGACCCAACGCATCCTGTAACGGTTGACGCGCACCGGTTGGGCCGATGGCGGTTCCTGACGCTCAAGCGTCAGGTCGACAACGGCCGCGACGTCGTTGATCTCGACGTCAACCTCGATCAGCTCACCGATAAGGAGCGCACCGTTGTGCGACTTGCGCTGACCGGCACGCTCACTGTTACCGACCGGTCCGCGCTCGACGCCTGCCTGGACAAATACGCCAGACTGTTCGCGGACCTCAGAACGTGGGACAGTCACACCGAGCTCGCTGTGCTGCCGGCGGATGGCGAATTCGACGATCTGGGAATCGGCGGATTTACCGCGTCTGCGGTGGCGGAACTGGTCAGTGCCGCCAAGTCCGATGATGGGCAGGCGGCTGCGGATGCGCAGGGCGCGCTCGCGTTGTTGCTGCGGCTCACGAAGGGCCATGCCGCGTGAAACTGCACCGCCTGGTCCTGACTAACTATCGGGGTATCGCACATCGCGACATTCAGCTACCAGACTCCGGCGTCATCGTGATCTGTGGCGCCAACGAGATCGGCAAAACCTCGATGATCGAGGCGCTGGACTTGCTCCTGGATTCGAAGGACCGGTCCACGAAGAAAGAGGTGAAGCAGGTCAAACCGACGCACGCAGATCTTGGTTCTGAAGTTCTCGCGGAGATCAGTACCGGTCCCTATCGATTTGTTTACCGCAAGCGCTTTCACAAGAAGTGCGAGACCGAACTGACGGTCGTAGAGCCTCGCCGGGAACAGCTGACCGGAGACGAGGCGCACGAGCGAGTGCTCGCGATGCTGGCAGAGACCGTCGACACCGATCTGTGGCACGCGCAACGACTTCTGCAAACGACCTCCACATCTGCGGTCGACCTGTCGGGGTGCGATGCCTTATCGCGCGCGCTCGATGTGGCGGCGGGCGATTCGGCGGCGCTGTCGGGTAATGAACCCTTGCTCATCGAACGGATTGACGCCGAGTACGGGCGCTACTTCACCATGACCGGCCGCCCTACGGGAGAGTGGGCAGCGGCAATTTCGAGCCTGAGCAGCGCGGAAGGGGAACTGACCCGCTGCCGGGCGGCGGTTGCCGAAATCGACGATCGGGTGCAACGCCATGCGGCGGTGACTAAACAGCTGGTTGCTCTCGCAGAAGACGAACCGGCGATCATCAGTCGTCTAGAGGCTGCCGAACGGGCGGTCACTGCGCTCGCCGAACTCACTGAGGAACTGGTCAACGCGAAACTACGCGCCGACGCGGCACGGGCGGCCAGTGCGGCGTCGGCTGCTGCACATGCCGAGCGGTCGCGGCTTAACGACGAAGTCGCACAGCGGATCGGCACAGTCGTACAGTTGAGGGCCGACGTTGATCGATCCCGGGCAGCTGAAAGCACCGCACGGGTGGCTGCAGACAGCGCCGCGACGCTCGCCGCGCACGTCGTGGCGGAATCGGAAGCAGCACAGCGCATGGTCGAACGGTCGCGCAGAATCGCCGATTCGTGTGTGGCGCGCGACGAAGCGAATCGGCTGGCGGCTCAGATCGGCCGAATAGAGGCGGTGCAGCGCGATCTCGACGAGGTCAGCGAGCAGCTGGCGCAGATCAACCTGACCACCGATGACATGGCCGACATCGAAACCGCGTCAGGATCGGTTGCGAACCTGGAGGCCCGGCTGTCGCTGGCCACTGCCACAGTCGAATTCACAGCTGCTGCTGACATTCAACTGTTGGTCGATGGCGAGGCGATTCGATTGGCGGCAGGCCAGAAGTGGACCCCGCAATCGGCCACGCCCGCCACGGTGGAGTTGCCCGGGCTGCTGTCCATGCGGATCGATCCCGGAGTGAACACCTCAGAGCTTCAGGCGCAACTGGTTGCTGCTCAAGAGCATGTGACGGAGATGCTGGCGCGTGTCGGCGTGGCCGACGTAGCGGCAGCGCGGTCAATCTTCCAATGGCGCAATGAGATTTCACACCGTCGTGACCAGGTGGCGGCCACGCTCGCCGGTCTCGTCAGCGGCGAGGGCCTCGAGCAGCTACGTCAGCGGTTGGCCGGTCTGCGTGAAGTGGAGCGAGGAGGTCCTGAGCCGCTCGATCCGGAACTCGGGCTGGAAGTGGCTCAAGCCGACCTCGCCAAGGCAGCGGAAGCCGCTGCCCGGCTGCGATCGGAGGCCCACGAAAAGCAGACAGCCGCCACGCAAGCGCGCACAGAATTCCTCGAAAAGTCTACCTTGGCAACAGTTTTGGCGGATCGCCTGAACTCGGAGGAACATCAACTCGGTATCGTCCAACAGCGGCGGGCCGTTCTGCTGGCAGAGGCTGACGACGAACAAATCGGTCTCCGTGCGGATGCTGATGCAATCACCGCCGCGGAGGCGGTGGCACTCGTCGACGAAATGGAACAACGCCGGGCGGCGGCCAACCCCACCGCCATCGATCACGAATTCGACTCGGCTCGAGCTGATTTCGACAGATTCTCCCGCGCCCGCTTGGATTTAGAGCGCGTCCTCAACGACATCTCGGTCGAACTCGCGGTAATGGGTGACGACGGGCGAAACAGCAGTCTCGATGCTGCCGAGAGCGCGCACGAACATGCGGTCGCGCAATACTCGCGGATCTCGGCCCGCGCGCGTTCGGTGCAGACGCTGCGGACGGTGCTCACCCGCCACCGTGATGACACGCGGTTGCGCTATGTAGAGCCGTTCCGCACCGAGATAGAGAAGATCGGCAAGCCGGTTTTCGGTGCGACGTTCGAGGTTGATGTGGATACCGATCTTCGCGTGTGCAGTCGCACGCTGGAGGGTCGCACGGTTCCCTTCGATTCGCTGTCCAGCGGTGCCAGAGAACAATTGGGCATCCTGGCCCGGCTTGCCGGTGCGGCACTGGTCGCCAAAGAGGACAGCGTTCCTGTCGTGCTTGACGACGCACTCGGATTCAGTGATCCCGAACGACTGGACAAGATGGCCACCGTTTTCAACTCGGTCGGCGATCGTGGACAGCTCATCGTCTTGACCTGCACACCCAATCGCTACCTTGGAGTCGACGCCCATTTCATCGAACTAACGCCGAACTGACCGTCGGATCACAACCCCGGGTTCAGGATTTGTTGTTCAGGATTTGGTGAAACCGATCGCACTGTAGTTCAGATCCCCCAGTCCGGCCGGACCGTAATTAGCGAGATCGCTTCGTACGGCGACGTTTCCAGCGGATTGGAACAGCGGCAGGCTGAATCCCTCGGCCCAGATCAGCTTGTCCACCTCATTGGCGAGACTTCGGGCCTTGTCGGGGTCGAGTTCGTCGAGCACTTCCTCGACCTTGCCGTCGATCTCTGCGCTGGTGATTTTGCCGAAGTTGCTTTCTGCCCCCGTCGTGTAGATCTGGTTCAGACAGCACAGTGCGAAAGCGTCTCCCACCCAGGAGAACTGGGTGATGTCGAAGTCGCCGACGTTGACGTAGTTGGTGAAGAAGCCATTGCCCGGCTTGGCATCGATCTCCAACTTCACGCCGATCTGGGCGAGGCTGTTCTGCGCTATGAGGGCGACTTGGCGTGTGGTCTGTGCGTCGTACAGGACATCTCGAATGACCAGTTGTTTTCCGTCTTTCTCACGGAACTGCCCGTTCACCTTCCAGCCGAGGGCATCGAGTTCCTGCTTGGCTTTCTCGGGGTCGTAGGCGACTACCTGGCTGTTGTCTTGGTAGCCCTTCTGGCCGGCGACGTAGATGTGATTGTTGAGTGGTGCGGGCTTATCGACCAGTCCGCGTTGGGTTACGTCGGCAATGGCCTGGCGGTCGATGCCCTTCGCCACCGCGAGCCGAAGCCCCTTGTCGGACAGGATCGCTCCCGGCGCGCCGTTGAATGTGAAGTGGTACCAGCTCAGGCCGGGTGCCCGCCGAATCCCGATTCCCTGGGTTCCCCTTGCGACGGTGAGCTCGTCGAGTGATCCGAGGCCGGTGGCATCGATGGTCTTGTTCTGCAGGGCGGGTATTCGTGCCGCATCGTCCAGAACCAGATAGGTGATGCTGTCCAGTAGCGCCGGTGTGCCCCACCATTTGGGGTTGCGCGTCAATGTGATGCGTTGTGCGGTGCGATCGAGGTTCGTAACCATGAACGGGCCGGCAGAAGGGCCGGGAGCGCTCAGTTGACCCTTGTTGAACACCTCGGGGTTGGCGGTCATGGCTTTGGGAAGCAGCATTGTGTTGCCGGAGAACATCCCTCGCCACTCCGCGTAATGCTGCGCGAACGTGATGACGGCCTGTCGATCGTCGTCGCCGCGGCTGACCGAGGCTACGCGATCGCTGCCGTTTGGTGACGAGATCGCGAATCCCTTGTCCTTCCCACTGGTCGCGTTGATCTGCGAAGCGATGTCGTCCCACGTGATTGGTGTTCCATCCGACCAAACGGCCTTGGGATTGATGGTGTATTTGACGACCTGCGGGGTGGTGCTGGTCAATTCGACATTGGTGAAGTAGTCGTTGTTGACCTTCATGGAGCCGTCTGCGGCGATGACGAAGGCCCTTGGCATGGTCGGCTTGAGCATGCTGCCTGTATCCGCGTCCATGCCATCGATATTGAGGGTGTTGAAATTCGACGGGAACGCGCTGAGCGCGAGTCGGAGATTGCCGCCCTGGCGGAGGGTGGCGGGGTCCTGGGGGTTGATGTCGCTGGTTGCCCCGATTTCGGCATTGCCGCCCGCGGACGGAAGGTCCTTGTCGGCTCCGGAACATCCCGCAAGTACGAGTGTGGTCGCCACCCCTGTCGCGAGCAGACGCAAAAGTACTGCGACACGCCGGGTCGAGGGGACGTTAGTGTCTGCTCGCCGAAGAAGAGTCACGCCGCTGATGCTAGCGGCGTCCTGGATCGGGTTGGGGGATCGCGGCCAGCAACTTTTTCGTGTAATCGTGGTGGGGTTTGGTGAACACATCTTCGCTGTCGCCATATTCGACGATTGTCCCGCGGTACATCACCGCCACGCGGTGCGCGAGATGTTTGACCACGGATAGGTCATGCGAGACGAACAGATACGAGAGATTCAGTTCTCTTTGCAGATCAAGTAGCAGATTGATGATGCCGGCCTGGATCGAGACGTCCAGGGCGGACACGGGTTCGTCCAAGGCAAGGATTTTGGGCTTGAGGGCCAGTGCCCTGGCGATTCCGATGCGTTGCTTCTGGCCTCCGGAGAACTCGGCTGGGTAACGGCCGGCATCGGCATCGTGGAGCCCGACCAGCTGCAACAGTTCAGCGACTCTGGAGTGGGTGCGCTTTTTGTCGAAACCGTTGGCATGCAAGGGTTCAGCGAGCAAATCGAATACCGGAAGTCGAGGGTCCAACGATGCCACCGGATCTTGGAAGACGACCTGAATGTCGCGCCGAAGCGAACGTCGCTGCGCGACATCGAGTGTCGCGACGTCGGTCCCGAGCACCTCGACAGAACCTGACTGCGGCGCTTTCAATTCGAGGATTTCTTGCAAGGTCGTTGATTTCCCGGATCCGGACTCACCTACGATTCCCAGCGTTCGGCCCTGTTCCAGTTCGAAACTGATGCCGTCGACGGCCCGGACCTCGCCGACCTTCCGCCGCAACACCACGCCTTTGGTCAATCGGTACGTCTTGACCAGGTCACGGACGCTGAGCACGGTTGCGGGCGTGTCATCCGAATCGTGCGGCGGCGACGATCCCGGCGGCGCTGCGGGAGTCACGCCGTAGACCTGCGCGGCGCTGCGGCCCCGTACGTCGGAGGTTCGGATGCAGGCCGCCGAATGGTCCGCGGCGACAGTGGTCAAAACGGGCTCGTGGGTGCGGCATTCGTCGATGACGAGCGGGCATCGAGGGGCGAACGGGCAGCCGGGAGGCAACGCGACCATGGCGGGTGGCGCCCCGGCAATGGGAATCAGGCGCGTTCCCCGGGGGGCATCAAGGCGTGGGGCCGATCCCAAAAGTCCTGCTGTATAGGGCATCACGCGGTCCCGGTAGAGGTCTCCGACGTTGGCGACCTCGACCGCCCTCCCCGCGTACATCACCAGAGCCCGATCGGCGAACCGGGCTACCACGCCCAGGTCGTGACTGATGATCAGCACTCCGGCACCAGTCACGTCGCGGGCCGTCTGTAAGACCTCGAGGATTTGTGCCTGCACTGTGACATCGAGAGCTGTTGTCGGTTCGTCGCAGATCAGAAGGTCAGGATCATTGGCAATCGCAATCGCGATCACCACCCGTTGACGCTCGCCGCCGGACAGCTCATGTGGGAAGGCGCGCGCCCGTCGGTCGGCCTGTGCAATGCCGACAAGTTCCAGGAGTTCGATTGCACGGCGCCGGGATTCCTGCCGACCGACAGTTGGGTTGTGCACGGTGATGGCCTCGGCGATCTGATCGCCGACGGTGTAGACCGGAGTCAACGCGGACATCGGATCCTGGAACACCATCCCGATGCGGCGTCCGCGGATTTTCGACATGGCTGAATCGGACAATCCGAGGAGTTCGGTGTCGCCCAATCGCACCGAACCCGATACTTCCGCATACTCGGGCGCGAGCCCGATGATGGCCATAGCTGCCGCCGATTTCCCCGACCCGGATTCACCGACGATAGCGACGACTTCGCGCGAACCGACCTCAAAGGTTATGCCGCGCACCGCTCGAAGCTCGCCTGAGTCGGTGGGGAATGACACTGACAGGTCATCGACCCGAAGCAGACGTCCGTCGGACCGGTGGTTCATGACGGCCGGCCGGTCCGTCGGCGGACGCGGAGGCGTGCGCTACCGGGGTCAAGCGCGTCGCGGAGTCCGTCGCCTGTCAGGTTGGCGCAGATCAAGATGAGCACCAGCACGCCGGCGGGAAACAGGAACACCCAGGGAAACGTGGTGGCCGATTTCGTGCCGTCGGCGATCAGCGTGCCCAGTGAGACGTCGGGCGGTTGCACCCCGAACCCCAGGAAACTCAAACCGGTTTCCGCGAGGATGGCCATTCCGACGTTCAGCGCTGTGTCGATGATGAGAATCGACGCGACGTTGGGTAGAACGTGGCGCGCGATGATCCGAGTGTTGGAGACGCCCATATATCTTGCCGCCCTGACGAATTCACGCTCGCGCAGGCTCATTGTCATTCCGCGGACCATTCGGGAACTGATCATCCAACTGAATCCGGCCAGCAACGCGATGAGCAGGACGATATTGGCGGAGCTCTTGGTTCGGGGCGTGATGATCGCAATCAGAATGAAACTCGGCACCACCAGGAGCAAGTCCACCAACCACATCAGCGCACGGTCCCGTCGACCGCCGAAGAATCCCGCCACGGAGCCGACGGCGGCCGCGATGGTCGTTGAAATCCCAGCCACACAGACACCTATGAGCATCGACTTCTGCATGCCGCGGAGAATTTGCGCGAGCAGATCCTGGCCGATAGCGGTGGTTCCGAGCCAGTGGTCTGCACTTGGAGGTTGCTGGAGGGCGTAGTAATCGAGGTCGGAATAGGAGTAGGGGAGAAGCGGCGGCAGCGCGTAACAGCTGATGAAAAGGGCTACGAGCAGGAAAATTGCGCCCACGGCCAATCGGTTGCTGCGGAATCGCCGGTATACGAGTGTCCGGCGCGAGACGAATTCGCTCACGTCACACGCACTCGTGGATCCAGTACCGCGTAGATCACATCGGAGAGCAAGCCCGCGAGGAGCACGACTGCGCCTGAAAACACCGTGATCGCCGCGACGATGTTGGTGTCCTGTGTCGCGATCCCCTGCACCACCCATTCGCCCATGCCGTGCCAGCCGAAGATTTTCTCCACGAACACGGCGCCGGTGACCAATCCGCTGACTCCGTAAGCGAAGAGGGTTGCCATCGGAATCAGTGCCGTGCGCAGGCCGTGTTTGAACAGCGCCTGACGGCGGGTCAGTCCCTTGGCTCGTGCGGTTCTGATGAAGTCCTGCCCGAGCACGTCAAGCATCGCGTGGCGTTGGTATCGGCTGTAGCCCGCGGTCGCGGTCAAGGCGAGTGTGAAGGTGGGCAGAACCAGATGCTGAAGCCGGTCGACGAATTGGTGCCAGCTCCCGCCGATCGCATCGGGTGAGGTTTCGCCGGTGTATTCGAAAATCTGTATGCCGATGGCGGAATTGACGTTCAGCGCGCCCAGTATCAACAGGTTTGCGATGACGAATGTCGGTGTGCTGATCACCAACAGGGCCAGCAATGTGATGACGCGGTCGGACATCCGGTATTGGCGTATCGCGCCCCAGGCCCCGACGACCACTCCGATGACGGTGCCGAATACCGAGCCGATTACCAGGAGCCGGAGGCTCACTCCTACCCGACGCCACAGCTCATCGGACACGGGCTGACCGCTGACGGTGGTGCCGAAATCGCCGTGGACGGCACCCGCGATCCAGTGGCCGTACCGCAGCGGTATCGGCTTGTCCAGGTTCAGCTCGACGGCCTTGGCTTCGATGACCGCTTGGGGAGGCCGCGGATTTCGCTGCAGAAGACTGTTGAGCGGGGCGAAGGTGAGGGATGTCAGCGTGAAGGTCAGAAACGATGCCAGCGCGAGAAGCACGAGGTAGTTCAGTAGCCGGCGTGCCAGAAATCCCGTCATGTGCGGATTCCCGGCCGGTTTCGCATGGAGCACAGGTTATGAGATGGGCCGGCTGAGGGCTGCTAACGGCACGTGATTGTCGTCGTATACTGGTAAATCAGGTTAGTTCGACCAAATATACGAGGTAATATGACGGACCAGGTGCTGGTTCGCCCGACTCCGGGGCGATACGAACTCAGCCATCTACGTTCACTTGAGGCTGAAGCCATCCACATCATCCGTGAAGTGGCCGCCGAATTCGAGCGTCCGGTGCTGCTTTTTTCCGGTGGCAAGGACTCGATTGTGATGCTGTACCTGGCCTTGAAGGCCTTTCGTCCCGGACGACTGCCGTTTCCGGTGATGCACGTCGATACTGGGCACAACTTCGAAGAAGTGATCTCAACGCGCGATCGACTGGTCGCGGAACACGATCTGAGGTTGGTCGTCGCCACTGTCCAGGAGGACATCGACGCCGGCCGTGTAGTCGACAACGGTCCGTCCCGGAACCCCTTGCAAACGGTCACCTTGCTGCGGGCCATCGGCGAGCACGCGTTCGATGCGGCGTTCGGTGGTGCGCGTCGCGACGAGGAAAAGGCCCGCGCCAAGGAGCGGGTGTTCAGCTTCCGGGATGAGTTCGGCCAGTGGAATCCCAAGGCGCAGCGTCCGGAACTGTGGAATCTGTATAACGGACGTCATCGGAAGGGCGAACACATCCGGGTCTTCCCGTTGTCCAACTGGACCGAATACGACATCTGGGCGTACATCGGTGCCGAGGAAATTCCGCTGCCGGACATCTATTTCTCTCATCGCAGACCGGTGTTCCGCCGTGATGGAATGCTGCTTGCCGTCCACGAATACATGCAGCCGAGTCCCGGTGACGAGGTCTTCGAGACCGATGTCCGGTTCCGGACGGTGGGAGATGTGACCTGCACCGGTTGTGTTCAATCGACAGCGAGGACGGTCGATGAGGTAATCGCCGAAACCGCGTTGTCCAGGCTTACGGAGCGAGGCGCGACCCGGGCGGATGACCGGATCTCGGAGGCCGGCATGGAGGACCGCAAGCGGGAGGGTTACTTCTGATGGCGCACGCGGATTCCCGGATACCCACCGGTTCGCTGTTGAGACTCGCGACCGCGGGATCCGTCGACGACGGCAAGTCGACATTGATCGGTCGGCTGCTGTTCGATTCGAAGGCCGTCATGGAAGACCAGTTGGAGGCCGTGGAACGTACCTCGAAAGAGCGCGGTCACGATTACACCGACCTCGCGTTGGTGACCGACGGGCTGCGTTCCGAGCGGGAGCAGGGCATCACTATCGATGTGGCGTATCGGTACTTCGCCACCTCAAAGCGGAAATTCATCATCGCCGACACTCCGGGACATATTCAGTACACCCGGAACATGGTCACGGGTGCGTCGACGGCGCAACTGGTGATCGTCCTCGTCGACGCCCGGCACGGCTTGTTGGAGCAGTCGCGTCGCCACGCGTTTCTGGCGTCGTTGCTCGGTGTCCAGCACATCGTGCTCGCGGTCAACAAGATGGATCTCATCGGCTGGGATGCGGCGCGTTTCAACGCGATCCGTGATGAATTCCATGCGTTCGCGGCCCGGTTGGACGTCCATGACGTAACCAGCATTCCCATGTCCGCGCTGCTGGGCGACAATGTCGTGACTCGCTCGGACAACACCCCGTGGTTCGAGGGGCCGGCGCTGTTGCCGCATCTGGAAGACGTCTACATCGCCGGCGATCGCAACCTGATGGACCCCCGTTTCCCGGTTCAGTATGTGATCAGGCCGCAGACCTTCGACCATGCTGACCATCGCAGCTACGCGGGCACCATGTCGAGTGGTGTGATGCGCACCGGTGACGAAGTTGTGGTGTTGCCCAGCGGTAAGACCAGTCGGATCGCCGCCATCGACGGCCCGGACGGACCGGTGACTGAGGCGTTCCCGCCGATGGCGGTGTCCATCAGCCTCGCCGACGACATCGATGTGTCACGTGGCGACATGCTTGCCCGCCCGCACAACCAGCCTGTCGCCTCTCAGGAGTTCGACGCGACGGTGTGCTGGATGGCCGATGATTCCGCGCTCGAGCCGGGCCGGGACTACGTGATCAAGCACACCACCCGTACCACCCGCGCTCGGGTCGCCGGCCTCGACTACCGGCTCGACATCAACACGTTGCATCGAGACAAGGGTGCAACGGCGTTGAAGCTCAACGAACTCGGCCGGGTTACCCTCCGTACCCAGGTGCCCCTGCTACTCGATGAATATTCGCGTAATGCTGCGACGGGATCGTTCATCCTGATCGATGCCGTCACCAATGTGACGGTGGCCGCCGGCATGGTGCGCGACACGGCGCCGGCGCAGACCCGAAGTGCCACGCCGAATACCGTTCCGCACAGGTCGATTGTCACCACGAAGGATCGGCTCACCAAGGGTTGCACCCTGTGGTTCACCGGTCTGTCGGGTTCCGGAAAATCGTCTATAGCGGTGCTGATCGAACAGAAGCTCATCGAAAGCGGCTGTCCTGCATACATTCTGGATGGCGACAACCTTCGCCATGGTCTCAATGCCGATCTTGGCTTCTCCATGGCAGACCGCTCCGAGAATCTTCGGCGCCTTGCGCATATCGCGACGTTGATGGCCGACGCCGGACTGACCGTCCTGGTGCCCGCTATCAGTCCGCTCGAGGAACATCGCGAGATGGCCCGAAAAGTCCATCTGGACAACGGGGTTGAGTTCTACGAAATCTTCGTCGACACGCCGATCGGCCTCTGCGAGGAGCGTGACCCCAAGGGCTTGTACGCGAAGGCACGGGCCGGTGAGATCACACATTTCACCGGGATTGACAGTCCCTATCAGCGGCCCAAGGCTCCGGATGCTCGCCTGACGCCCGACCATTCGGCTGACGATCTCGCGCAGCAGGTCATCGATATCCTGGAGCGTCCGGGTGGATGATCACCGGCTGGCGGCCGATCTTGCAACTCAGGCGGGAGTGTTGCTCCTCGACGTTCGTGCGGAACTCGCCGGCGCGGATGCGGCTGAGAGGAAAGCCGCGGGAGATCGGCGGTCCCACGAGTTCCTGCTGGACGCACTGACGGCCGCGCGCCCCGGGGACGCGGTGCTGTCTGAGGAAGGCGCCGACGATCCGGTTCGGCTGCGCAGCGAGCGGGTCTGGATCGTCGACCCACTGGACGGCACACGGGAGTTCTCCGAACTCGATCGCGATGATTGGGCCGTGCATGTCGCGCTGTGGCAGGGCGGGGATCTCGTCGCGGGAGCCGTGGCCTTGCCGGCCCGGCGGGTCACCTTGTCAACGTTCACTGCACCGCCGCGGCGCCCGGAGCCTCCGTCCAAGCCGCGGGTAGTCGTGTCACGCACCCGGCCACCCGCCATTGCTCTGCAAGTCCGCGACCTCCTCGACGGCACGCTGGTCCCCATGGGTTCGGCCGGGGCAAAGGTCGCCGCTGTGGTGACCGGCGAGGCGGACGTCTATGTCCATGCGGGAGGCCAGTACGAGTGGGATTCGGCGGCACCCGTCGCGGTTGCCCGCGCAGCGGGTCTGCATTGTTCGCGGCTGGACGGGTCGGCGTTGCGGTACAACCGCCCGGATCCGTTGCTGCCGGATCTTGTGGTGTGCCTGCCTGAGTATGCAGATGCGGTTTTGACTGCAACCAGGTGAGATTGACTTCAACCAGCTGAGCGGATTTCCGTTCTCTCAGTTTGTTCTCAGATATTCTGCCTCTGTCGGCGCCACCTTTGAGACCGTCACAGAATATGGAGAATCTCCGAAATGCAAGTCTCGTTACGCTCACATTTGATTACAGGCGCTGTCGCCGTTGTTGGCACGAGCGCGGTCGCCTTGGCGCCCGTGATGCAGTCAGGCGTTGAACTGCCCGCGATTCCGAGCGAGTCGGTGTCGTACGCATTGCTGGCAAACCCGGTCGCGAATCCGATCACCAGCATCCTGACCGGTCTGGAACTGGTCAATTCCGATCTGTTCAACGGATTCAACACCTACCCGGTCCTTGGCGGTATGTACCAGGGGATCATTCCGGAGTTCATCAACAACGCGCTGCCGATCGCGAGCCAGTTCGGCTACAACGTGTCGTACTACATCGGCCAGGCGGTCTCGAACGTGTTGACGAGTTCGACATCCACCGTGGCCGCCCTGTCCAATTACATCTGGGACGCTGCGCCCGCCGTAGTGACGGCCATCGGCCAGGTGTTGTCTGGTGATCTCGATCAGGCGCTCAACACGCTCTACACCGCCTTCATCGCATCGATTCCGGGCATCATCTCCCCGACCGTCGACGCAGTCACCACCATTGTCAGTGGCGTTACGCAGAACGCGTTGAACGTGATCTTTTCCCTCGCCGGAATCGCCTCGAGCTTCGTCAATACGACGGTGGAGGTGTTCAAGGCCCTGACGGCAGAGGCTTTGAGCGTCACCAATGAGGTGGTGTCACAACTGGCAAGCTTCAACCTCATCGGCGCCTGGAACACCTACTGGGAGAAAGGGTGGGGTTCTGCTGGCTTCCCGGGGATGTTGGAAGCGCTGACTCTCGGCGCCGGCCTGAACCCGGACCAGTGGCCCAGCGGGGCCGACTACGTTCCCAGCTTCCGGGTCTGGGCTCAAACAACCAACTTCACCCTTGCTGACGCGCTCGGCGCGGCATTCCCGCTGGCAGCTGCGGTTGAGCCTGGTGCATCGGTTGCCCCGCGTTCGGCAGCCGCGCGGGTGGCGGCGGCGGACGAAGCGGCTGCAGATGCCGAGGCAGCGGCCGACGACTCGTCGGGCATCGGCGGCGCCTCGGACGTGGATACCGATGACAGCGACGGGCTGAGTGCAGCGGCCGATGAGAGCGACGCTTCGTCGAGCGCCGGGGATTCAACTGAGGGCTCAGCGGGCGGACGCAGTACTAAGTCGGGCCCCAGGGCCCATTCCCGGTCCGGGAATGAGTCGGCGCACAGCGGCGGCGGCACCGGTCACGGCAAGGCTCACGGCGCGGCTCGTCGGGCCGGCTGAAGCCAGAGGGGGAACTGAGCGGGGTGCCCTTGTGGGGGCACCCCGCTCAGGCTTTCGTGAGACAGGCACAATCCCACCATGCGGATGTCGGCCAAGGCGGAGTACGCAGTTCGCGCCATGACGCAATTGGCGTCGGTGGACGAAGGGGTATTGGTCACTACTGAGGACCTGGCGAAAGCACAGGGCATCCCCGCACAGTTCCTGGTCGACATCCTTTCTGAACTGCGCGCTGATCGGCTGGTTCGCAGCCATCGGGGTCGCGAGGGCGGCTACGAGCTGGCCCGGCCGGCGGGCGAGATCAGCATCGCCGACGTGCTTCGGTGTGTCGATGGCCCGTTGGCGAGTGTGCGCGACATCGGGCTCGGCGACCTCCCCTATTCCGGAGCGACGGCGGCTCTCTCGGATGTCTGGCGCGCCCTGCGCGCCAGCATGCGGTCGGTGCTGGAAGATACGAGCCTCGCCGACGTTGCTGACGGAGCTCTGCCCGATCATGTCGCCGAACTGGCGCGTGACTATGTCAACCAGGAAGACCGGCGCGGTCGGAACACAATCCGGCAACCTGGTCAAGATCACTGAGAGGCTCCGGATGAATTCCACCGACGAAGCAACTGAGTCCCGCGTCGAGGTGCTGGGCAACATCGGACCGAACTGGTTCGCATCTGTGATGGGCACGGGCATAGTAGCCACGGCCGGAGCCACACTGCCGGTCCACATTCCGGGGCTCCACACCTTCACTCAGATCGTTTGGGTGGCTGCCGCGCTCCTGCTGTTGGGGCTCATCGTGGTGGTGGGTGGGCACTGGTTGCGGCACCCAACGGTCGCGAGGCGCCACGCGCGTAACCCCCAGATGGCCCATTTCTACGGCGCCGCTCCAATGGCGTTTCTCACTGTCGGCACCGGCTCGATTTTGATCGGCCGTGACATTCTGGGCGAAGGCCTAGCCGTTAATCTCGACTGGATCCTGTGGAGCGTGGGCACTGCCAGTGGCCTGTTCACAGCCGTGAGCATCCCGTTCCTGATGTTCACCCAGCACCAAGTCGAACCGGACGCGGCCTTCGGCGGTTGGCTGATGCCGGTGGTGCCGCCAATGGTGTCGGCCGCTGCGGGGGCACTGCTAATTCCCCACACGGCACCCGGGGTGTGGCGGCAGACGATGTTCTACGGCTGCTTCGCGATGTTCGGGCTTTCGCTGATTGCCGCGTTGATCATCATCTCGATGATCTGGAGTCGGCTGGTTCTCTTCGGAACCTCGGGTACCGCGCGGGTGCCGACGCTGTGGATCGTTCTCGGCCCACTTGGCCAATCCATAACGGCGGCAGGACTTCTCGGGGCCAATGCGGCCTTGGCTGTCGACGCAGGCCTTGCCGACAACTTCAACGCGTTCTCAATCCTCTACGGCGTGCCGGTATGGGGTTTCGCGGTGTTGTGGATCGCGTTGGCCGCCTCACTCACGCTCCGAACGCTGCGTCGGGGGATGCCGTTCGCGTTGACCTGGTGGAGTCTGACCTTTCCGGTGGGCACTTTTGTCACCGGTACCACTCAGCTGGCCGCGCACACCCACCTGCCGGCGTTCAAAATTGCGGCTGTGATTGCCTACGCCGCGCTGTTGAGCACCTGGCTGGTCGTGGCGCTCCGGACGGCGCGGGGCAGCTTTGGAGGACAGCTCCTCCGTCCACCTCCGAGTGGGGGCCCAATCCGTGCGCGCAAGGATCCCGCAACGTCGTAGCGGGATTCTCAGCGCTATGTGAGCGCATTCGGTGTCGTCATGCGAAGGTATTGCCCATGTCGCAACCTTCCACAAAAGTCACCCGCATAGCGGAGAAGCAGAGCACGTCGTTAAGTCAGCTCGAAGAGCTGCTGGACAGCACGCCGCTCGCCACTATCGCGCTGGTTCGCGATGGGCATCCGCTGATCTTCCCGACTGGTATGGCCCGAATCGGGGACGAACTCGTCATTCACGGGTCGACGGGTTCGCCCTGGATGCGTGACGTCGCCGCCGGCGTCCCGGTGGCGATCGCCGTGACCACACTCGACGGCGTGTTAGTCGCGCGCAGCGGCTTCGAATCGTCGTTCCAGTTCCACAGTGCCGTCATATTCGGTGCTTTTGAACCGATCCCCGCCGAGGACAAAGTCCGTTACCTCGAAACCCTGACCGATACGTTCATCCCGGGCCGCGTTGCCGAGCTTCGCGCGAGCTCGAAAAAGGAACTTGCCGCCACGTTGGCTTTACGTTTGCGGATATCGGAGTCGAGCTGGTCGCTGAAGATCGGGGACGGTTGGTCGGAGGATCCCGACGAAGATATCGCGGCCGGAGCCTGGGCTGGGATCGTACCGCTCACGACAGTCTACGGAGAGCCTCAGCGTTCCCCGGACTGCGACGAGTCGATTCCCGTTCCCGAGTCGGTGCTGGGAATGCGCGGAGAGCTGACCAACCGCCGTAAGGAGTGATGGTGCCCCCGGCAGGATTCGAACCTGCGGCCTTCTGCTCCGGAGGCAGACGCTCTATCCCCTGAGCTACGGGGGCGCACAGCTGGTGCGCCGATGGGCTCCGACAGCCTAGCGCAAGACGTGTGCGGGGAGCTAACCCCGGCAGCCCATAGGATGGTCCCTTGTGACACCCGCCGATATCGCCGAGCTACTCAAGACCATCGCCACTGCGGTGTTGACTCAGCAAGAATTCGACTCGGCGATGTTGCCTGACTCGGTCACGGTCGAGAGGCCGCGCAATCCCGAGCACGGGGACTATGCCACCAATCTGGCGCTCCAGGTCGCCAAGAAGGTTGGGGCCAATCCGCGTGAGCTGGCGGGATGGCTGGCCGAGGCACTGGCGGACGCCGATGGAATCGCGTCCGCGGAAGTCGCCGGTCCGGGCTTCGTCAATCTGCGTCTCGAGGCGTCGGCACAGGGCGTCGTCGTCAGGAACATCGTGGCCGCGGGCAACGCCTACGGTGGCTCCGTGTTGCTCGATGGGCAGCGGATAAATCTGGAATTCGTGTCGGCAAATCCGACCGGCCCGATCCACATCGGCGGAACGCGATGGGCTGCTGTGGGCGACGCACTCGGCCGCCTGTTGAGCACGCAGGGCGCCGGCGTGGTCAGGGAGTACTACTTCAACGACCACGGCGGGCAGATCGACAGGTTCGTGAACTCGCTGATCGCCTCCGCAAAGGGCGAACCGACTCCCGGGGACGGTTACGCCGGCGCCTACATCGGCGACATCGCTGCCCAGGTCACGGCCAAGGCGCCCGAGGCGCTGAGTCTGCCTGGCGACGAGATGCGGGAGACCTTCCGGTCTATCGGCGTGGAATTGATGTTCGACCACATCAAACGGTCGCTGCATGAATTCGGAACCGATTTCGACGTGTACACGCACGAAGATTCGATGCACACATCCGGCAGGGTGGAGCAAGCGATCGCCAAGCTTCGCGAGAACGGCGCGATCTACGAGAAGGATGGCGCAACATGGTTGCGCACAACGGAATTCGGTGACGATAAGGACCGCGTGGTCATCAAGAGCGACGGTCATCCCGCTTACATCGCCGGTGATCTGGCGTACTACCTCGACAAGCGCCAGCGTGGCTTCGATCTGTGTATCTACATGCTGGGGGCCGATCACCACGGATACATCGCGAGGCTCAAAGCCGCTGCGGCCGCACTCGGTGACGATCCCGCGACCGTCGAGGTCCTGATCGGGCAGATGGTCAATCTTGTTCGCGACGGCCAACCGATGCGGATGAGCAAGCGGGCCGGGACCGTGATCACGCTGGACGACCTCGTCGATGCGATCGGTGTCGATGCGGCACGCTATGCACTGACGCGGTCCTCGGTCGATAGCCCGATCGACATCGACTTACAGCTGTGGTCGTCGGCGTCCAGCGAAAACCCGGTCTATTACGTGCAATACGCCCATGCACGGCTGTCTGCATTGGCGAGGAATGCCGCCGAGCTGGGCTTGATGCCCGAACTTGAACACCTCGATCTGCTGACCCACGACAAGGAAGGCGAGTTGATCAGGAGCCTCGGTGACTTCCCGGGTGTCTTGAAAGCTGCTGCGACGCTGCGAGAACCGCATCGCGTGTGCCGCTACCTGGAAGATCTTGCCGGTGACTATCACCGCTTCTACGACTCGTGCCGGGTGCTTCCGCAGGGTGACGAGGAAGCGGGGGAGTTGCACAGGGCTCGGTTGGCGCTGTGCCAGGCGACCCGCCAGGTCATCGCGAACGGCTTGGAAATTCTGGGAGTTTCGGCACCGGAGCGGATGTGAACGCGCATCCCGCCGGCCCTCGGCACGCCGAGGAGATTCACTACGCAGACTTACCGCAGCGGCCGAAAGATTCGGCTCAGCTGTTTGATCTCGCTGCAAATGTCTGGCCGCGCAACGCTTTTCGAGACGATACGGGTGTGGTGAGGGTTGCGGGACTTGAGGTGACGAACCTAGCGGCGGAGTTCGGCACTCCGCTGTTCGTCGCCGACGAAGCCGACTTCCGGGCCCGTTGCCGCGAGATGGCTGCCGCTTTCGGGGATGGTGAGAACGTCCGCTACGCGGCTAAAGCATTCCTGTGCAGCGAGATCGCGCGCTGGGTGAATGAAGAGGGTCTTTCGCTAGATGTTGCCAGTGGAGGCGAACTCGCGGTCGCGCTGCATGCCGGTTTTCCCGCGGAGCGAATTGCGTTGCACGGCAACAACAAGTCCGTCGACGAACTTGCCAGTGCAGTGAAGGCCGGTGTCGGACACGTCGTCCTGGATTCGATGACCGAGATCGGTCGCCTCGAGCAGGTCGCCGGCGATGCCGGGGTGGTCCAGGACGTGTTGATCAGGGTGACAGTGGGAGTCGAGGCCCACACCCACGAATTCATCTCTACCGCGCACGAGGATCAGAAGTTCGGCCTGTCGTTGGCCGGTGGTGCGGCGATGGGTGCGGTTCGCCAGGTCTTTGCCAGCCAGAACCTGCGCCTGGTTGGCTTGCACAGCCACATCGGTTCACAGATTTTCGACGTCGACGGGTTTGAGCTTGCCGCGCATCGCGTGATTGGGTTCCTCCGGGACGTGGTGGCCGAATTCGGACCTGAGAAGACTGCTCGGATATCGATCGTAGACCTCGGGGGAGGCCTGGGGATCTCGTATCTGCCGCATGACGATCCGCCGCCCGTGGCCGACCTGGCGGCCAAGCTTGGTTCGATCGTGCGCACCGAATCCGCCGCGGTTGGCTTGCCGGCGCCCACCTTGGTGGTCGAGCCCGGGCGCGCGATCGCGGGTCCGGGAACCATCACGCTGTACGAGGTCGGCACCGTGAAAGACGTAGCGATCGGCGCCGGTCGCACACGACGGTATGTCAGCGTCGATGGTGGGATGAGCGACAACATCCGAACCTCGTTGTACGGCGCGGAATATGACGTCCGGCTGGTGTCGCGAGTCAGTGAAGCTGCCCCGACGCTGGCACGAATTGTCGGAAAGCATTGTGAAAGTGGCGACATCGTGGTGCGCGACACCTGGGTTCCTGACGACATCGCGCCCGGCGACCTGTTGGCGGTGGCGGCGACCGGCGCCTATTGCTATGCGATGTCAAGCCGATACAACATGATTGGTCGGCCCGCTGTGATAGCTGTGCGTGACGGCAAGGCCCGATTGGTGCTGCGGCGCGAAACGATTGACGATCTGTTGAGTTTGGAAGTGAGGTAGCCGCAGTGAATGACCCGACGGTGATAGGCGAGGAGAAGGCGGTCGGCGTTGCCGTCCTGGGACTCGGCAATGTCGGTAGCGAGGTCGTGCGCATCATGGCCGACATCGCGCCGGATCTCGCGGCCCGGATCGGTGCGCCATTGGAGTTGCGCGGTGTAGCCGTGCGCCGGGTCGCCGGCGATCGGGGGGTAGCGCCGGAGTTACTTACCGACGATGTGGAGGAACTGGTTTCGCGCGACGACGTTGACATCGTCGTCGAACTCATGGGTCCGGTTGAACCGGCCCGCAAGGCGATCCTGCAGGCATTGGAGAGCGGCAAGTCGGTGGTCACCGCCAACAAGGCACTGTTGGCGCAATCCACCGGTGAATTGGCGCAGGCCGCTGAACGCGCACAGGTGGATCTCTACTTCGAAGCGGCTGTCGCGGGAGCGATCCCGGTCATTCGGCCGCTCACGCAGTCCTTGGCGGGCGACACTGTTGTGCGGGTGGCGGGAATTGTCAACGGCACTACCAACTACATACTTTCCGAAATGTCCGCCACGGGTGCCGACTACGCGAAGGCCCTTGCCGATGCCGGCGCGCTTGGGTATGCGGAGGCGGATCCCACCGCCGATGTCGAGGGGTATGACGCGGCGGCAAAGGCGGCCATCTTGGCATCCATTGCTTTTCACACCCGGGTCACCGCCGACGATGTCTACCGCGAGGGAATAACGGGGGTCTCTTCTGAGGATTTCGAGTCCGCCAAGTCGCTGGGATGCACCATCAAGCTTTTGGCAATCTGCGAGCGGGTGACCAACGGCGATGGGCAGCAGCGGGTTTCGGCGCGAGTCTATCCCGCGCTGGTCCCGTTGACGCACCCGCTGGCATCGGTGAACGGTGCTTTTAACGCGGTGGTAGTCGAGGCGGAGGCGGCGGGCCGGCTCATGTTCTACGGGCAGGGTGCGGGCGGAAATCCGACGGCTTCGGCGGTGATGGGCGATGTGGTGATGGCGGCGCGGAACCGCGTGCAGGGCGGTCGTGGACCGCGTGAATCGAAGTATGCGCAACTACCGATATCGCCCATCGGCGCGATCTCCACTCGTTATTACGTGAACATCAATGTGGCGGATCGCCCGGGTGTCTTGTCCTCTGTTGCAGCAGAATTCAGCAAGCGCGAGGTGAGTATCGCCGAAGTCCGGCAGGAGGGCGTCACCGACGCCAACGGGGTGCCGTGCGGTGCCAGGATCGTGGTGGTGACGCATCGCGCCACCGACGCCGCGCTATCGGAAACGGTTGCCGCCCTTACAGATCTCGATGTTGTGCAGACCGTTAACAGCGTGCTGCGATTGGAGGGCACCGCCGAATGAGCACTACACGTCAGACTGCAGTACATGTCCCTTGGCCGGGCTTGATCGCCGCATACCGCGATCGGCTTCCGGGTGCAGCGGACTGGACTCCGGTTACGTTGCTTGAGGGCGGCACGCCGCTCATCCACGCGCCCCGGTTGTCCAAAGAGACCGGTTGCACGGTCCATTTGAAGGTCGAGGGGCTCAATCCCACGGGATCGTTCAAGGACCGGGGAATGACGATGGCTGTGACCGACGCGGTGTCCCGAGGCCAACGGGCCGTTCTGTGTGCGTCTACCGGGAACACATCCGCGTCCGCGGCAGCGTATGCGGCGCGGGCCGGAATCACCTGCGCTGTTTTGATTCCCCAGGGCAAGATCGCAATGGGCAAGCTCGCGCAAGCAGTCATGCACGGGGCGAAGATCATCCAGATCGATGGCAACTTCGACGACTGCTTGGAGTTGGCCCGAAAGTTGACGGCTGACTATCCGACAATCTCACTGGTCAACAGCGTCAATCCCGTTCGGATCGAGGGCCAGAAGACGGCCGCCTTCGAGATCGTCGACGCGCTTGGAACGGCACCCGACATCCACGCGCTACCCGTGGGAAACGCGGGGAACATCACCGCGTATTGGAAGGGTTACACGGAGTATCACCGCGACGGGCTGAGCTCCACACTGCCCCGCATGCTGGGTACTCAGGCAGCAGGCTCGGCTCCTCTGGTGCTCGGCGAACCGGTGAGCAATCCGGAGACCATCGCCACGGCGATTCGGATCGGCTCCCCGGCTTCCTGGGGTTCGGCTGTTGCGGCGAAGCAGGAGTCCAACGGCCGGTTCCTGGCGGCCACTGACGAGGAGATCCTTGCTGCTTACCACCTGGTCGCCCACGAGGAGGGGGTGTTCGTCGAACCTGCTTCAGCGGCCAGCGTCGCCGGACTTCTGAAGTCGG
>Ga0075163_10002297_pt1 | contig 25800 bp, 20 predicted proteins | sample JI1023141ADNA_FD_71478 | JGI IMG/M metagenome (GOLD analysis project Ga0075163, IMG submission 71478) | Wastewater effluent complex algal communities from Wisconsin, to seasonally profile nutrient transformation and Carbon sequestration -... | ecosystem: Engineered > WWTP > Effluent > Algae... | reverse complement strand
CTCTTCGAAATGCTGGACAACTCGGTGCTCAACATCGCGCTGCCCACCATCGGTCGCGACCTGCACGCCTCGACGACCGAGCTGCAATGGGTCATCGGTGCATACGCCGTCGCCCTCGGCGCGCTGATGCTGGCGTTCGGCGCGGTGGCCGACCGGTTCGGTCGCCGCCGGCTCATGCTCGTCGGACTCGTCGTGCTCGCCGCAGCGAGCCTCGCCACCGCACTCGTCAGCACCGTCGATCAGCTCATCGCCGTCCGGGTGCTCACCGGCATCGCCGCCGCGATGACCACCCCGGGCTCGATGGCGCTGGCATTCCGACTCTTCGACGAGGACGCGTTGCGACTGCGGGCGATCACCCTCATCTCCACCGTCGGTCTCGTCGGTCTGGCCATCGGACCGACCGCCGGCGGGCTGGTCATCCAGATCACGCAGTGGCAGGTACTGCTGTTGGTGAACGTCCCCCTCGCGGTGCTGGCGATCATCGGCGTCAGCCGCGGCGTGGCCGCCGACCGAACCGCCGACCTACACCGTGCCCCGCTGGACATCCTGGGTGCCGCGCTGGGTACCGCCTCGATCGCGCTGGCGCTGGTGGCCCCCACCCTGTTCGTCGACCGGGGCCCCGGCTCCTGGTCACCGTGGGCGACCAGCGCCGGGGCCGTCGTCGCCCTCGGCCTGTTCGTGCTTCGCGAGCGCTCGGCACAACATCCGCTGATCGCACCGGACCTCCTTGCGCGCCCGCTGGTTTCGGGCGGTCTGGCGTTCAAGGCGGCGGCCGGGTTGGCGGTCGCCGGTCTCGGCTGCCTGGTGACCCTGCAGCTGCAGCTCGACTGGGGGTGGCCGCCGGCACTCGCCGCGCTCGGCATGCTGCCGCAGGTCGTGGTCCTGATCGCCGGCAGCGCGTTCGTCAATCCACTGGTGCGGCGAGTCGGACCGGAGCGCGCCGCCTGGATCAGCGCATGTGCCGTGGTGGCCGGCCTGGCCTGCTTCGCGCTGCTCGGCCGCCTCGGCTACCTCTGGGTCGCGCTGGCCCTGGCACTGGTGGCCGCCGGCATGCGCGTGGTGGGCGTGGTCGCCGCGCTCAACGTGGTGCGCGGGCTGCCGGACAACCGGACCACCATCGGCACCGCGCTCACCGACACCGCCTCGCAGGTGGCGGCGGGGATCGGCGTCACCGTCGCCGGCACCATCCTGGCGGCACTGTTCACCGGTTCACTGGCTGCCGCGAACTGGACGCAACCACAGACCCAGCAGTTCCACGCGGCCGTCACGGTCGCCGGGTTGGCGTTGACCGTGCTGGCCGGTGCGCTCGTGGCGTTCGGCATCCGGCAGAGCCGGCGAGGCTAACGCCCTTCGAGAGCCCGGATCAGGCTGGCCGCATCCCAGGGCCCCTTGTGGCGCTTGCCGTTCACGAACAGCGTTGGGGTGGCATTGAGATCCATCGCCTCGGCGTCCTCGGCATCGTCGGTCACCCGGTGCAGCACCTTCGACGAATGCACCCGCACGTCCTGGTCGAACTGCTCGATATCGCACCCGGCCGCCACCGCGTACCGGTAGATGTCGGACCATTCCAGGTCATCCTGATGGGCGAACAATTCGTGCGCCATCTCCCAGAACCTGCCCTGCAGCGCCGCGGCCTCGCTGGCGCGCGCCGCATCGAAGGCGCGCGGATGTGCGCGCTCCAGCGGGAAATGCCGCCACACATAGAGTAATTCATCACCGAAGTGGGCCCGGACCTCGTCGATTGCACCGGTCGCGCGGCTGCAGAACGGGCACTCGAAATCGCCGTACTCCACCAGCGTCAGCGGCGCGTCACGGGCGCCACGGGCGTGGTCACGGTCGGGATCGATCGGACGCAGCAGCTTCAAACCGACCGGCTCGGGCGGACTGAGCCAGTCGGTGATCCGGAAGATGGCCCAGCCCAACGCGAACGCGGTGATCGAGGCCGCCAGCACACCGATGCGCGCCTGGTCCTGGCGGCTGGGATCGGTGATCGCGATGTCGACGATGAACAGTGAGATGGTGAAGCCGATGCCGGACAGCGCCGCGCCGCCGGCGATGCGTCGCAGCGTGAGCCCGGGGGCGAGCTCCCCGAACCCGATACGCCGGATCGCCCAGGTGGCCCCGGTGATGCCGACGAACTTGCCGATCACCAGACCGGCGACGATGCCCCACGTCAATGGGGATCGCAGCGCCGTGGACAAACTCTGCGCATCGAGTCGCACACCGGCATTGACCAAGGCGAACAGCGGGAGCACCACGAACGAGACGGTGGGCCCGACGGTCGTCTGCAACCGTTCGTTGATCGAGATCGATTCGCGCAGCGCACGACTCGCCGCGCGGGCGTACTCGGAGTTCGGCGACTGCCGGAACGCCCGAATCTGGTCGACGGCCCGCTCGACCGGGCGCCGCTCCGGCGTGAACACCGGGATCGACAGCGCGATCACCACACCGGCCAGCGTCGGATGCACCCCGGCCAGGTACAGCGCGATCCACAGCGCCACCCCGAGGACGGCGTACGCGGGTCCGCGCACCCCCAGGGGCAGGAACCGCACCAGCGCGAGCGCGCCGATGAGCGCCACCGCAACCAGCAGCGGCCCGACCTGCACGCTCTCGGAGTAGAACAGCGCGATGGCGCACAGCGCGCCGACATCGTCCACGACCGCCAGGGTGAGCAGGAAGATCCGCACGCGGGCAGGGAATTTGGGCTTGATGATGGCCAGCGCGCCGACCAGGAAGGCGGTGTCGGTGGATATCACCACCCCCCACGCCTGGGCGTTCTCACCGGTCGGGTTGAACGCCAGAAACACCACGGCCGGGATGACCAGACCTGCCGCCGCGGCGATCACCGGCACCGCCGCGCGCGAGCGATCGGTCAGCTCACCGATGGTGAATTCGCGGGTCACCTCGAGCCCGACGATGAAGAAGAAGAACGTCATCAGGGCGTCGTTGACGAAGTGCTTGACCGACATCTCGACGTGGTGGGCGCCGACGCTGAGCCCCAGGTGTGTGTCCAGCAACGTCGAATAGCTTTCCGCCCAGGGCGAATTCGCCCATGCGATGGCGATGACGGTGAATAACAGCAGCAGGGCCGCCGCGGTGTTGTCCGTCGTCCTGGTGGCCTTGCTGCCACGGCTGAATCGCGACGGAAGCAGGGGGAAACCCCGCTGAGTCGTCGCCTCAGTCACTGATCGGCGTCTCCGCCACTCTGGCCGGTGTCCAGGGTGTGGGCGGCCTCCATCAGCATCCAGCCGGACAGTTGCACCGACAGGTCACGCTCGGGCACCTCGGAGGCGTTGACCGCCCCCTCCACGAATTGGGCATCCCCGGTCACCGATTGCGGCACCACCGCGTTGCGGTCCCAGAACGCGCCGAACAGCGGCAACCCGTCCACGGTCTGTCGGTAATCCCACGCCGACGTGGCCGAGGTGAGCACCAGGTCCCGGGCGGTGGCGCGGGCCTGCTCATCCTCGGGTGTAGTGCCGGGCAGATCGGTGGCGACGAAGGCCAGGTAGCGGGCCAGGATCGCGTTGAACAGCCCGCCGTCCCCGCCGCCGGCGCCGCGGATCACACCGTCGGTGCACATGTGATCGCGCACCGCGGCCACCAACCGGTGCACGCGCAGGGCATGTTCGGCATCGTCGGTGCGATTGGCCAGTTCGACCTCGAGCCCGAGCACGACACCCTGGCAGTAGGTGTACTGCGCACGCACCAACGACCCGGCCTTGATCCCGTCGAACACCAGATGGGTCTCGGGGTCGATCAGCGTGTCCTCGATCCAGTCGCCCATCTGCTGGGCCCGGCGCAGCCGATCATGGCGGGCCAGGAAGATCGCGGCGGGACCGTTGGCCGGGGCGTTGAAGAACTGGTCCTGCTTGCGCCAGGGGATTCCGCCCCCGTCCTCGGGCACCCAGGAGTTCAGGAACTGATCGGCCAGCTTGTCCAGCGCCCTGGGCCGTCCGACGCCGGTGAGCCGCCCCGACCGCTCCAGGGCCAGCGCCAGCCAGGCCATATCGTCGTAGTAGTCATTCGTCCAGCGACCGTTGTTGCGGATGCGGTGACCGCGGATCTGCCGCTTGATGCGGATCAGGCGTTGCGGCTGCGGGTCGCGCAGCTGGGCGTCGACCAGGCAGTCCAGCAGATGGGCCTGCCACCAGTAGTGCCAGGTGCCGAACAGGGTCTGCTTGCGGGCCGCCGGCCAGGCGACCACGCCGAGCTGGGTGCCCGGCAGCCCCCATAACCGTCTGAGGTGGCGTTTGGCGATGGCCGCCTCGGAACTGGCCGCACGATTAGCCCACACCTCAACCATGTCTAGATCCTGCACTACCAGGCCCGGGATATGTCGGCATGCGTGCGGATCCATGCGTGCATCGCGATACCCGCCGCGACACCGGCGTTGATGCTGCGGGTCGAGCCGAACTGGGCGATGGACACCGTCAGCTCGGCGCTCGCCGAGGCCTCCGGCGTGATGCCGGGTCCCTCCTGCCCGAATACCAGCAGGCACTCGCGCGGCAGCGTGACCTGTTCCAGAGGTTGCGAGCCCGCCACATTGTCGACGGCGACGACGTGCAGGCCCTGGGCCGCGGCGAACTCCAGAAGCGCCTCGGTGCTGTCGTGATGCCGCAGCCGTTGATACCGGTCGGTCACCATGGCACCGCGACGGTTCCACCGGCGACGGCCCACGATGTGCACGGTGTCCACCGCGAAGGCATTCGCGGTGCGCACCACGGTACCGATATTGGCGTCGCTGCCGAAGTTCTCGATCGCGATGTGCAGGGGATGGCGGCGGGTGTCGATATCGGCGATGATCGCCTCACGAGTCCAATACCGGTATGCGTCAACGACATTGCGCCTGTCCCCATCGCGCAGCAGCTCCGGGTCATAGCGTGGGTCGGCCGGCGGGGGTCCCTCCCAGGGGCCCACACCGGGGGTTTCGCCCCACTCGGTGGGGCCTACCGTTATGGCGTCGTCCACAGTGCTGCGTGGGTACCGACCAGGGACACCGACGGGTACAGCAGCGCGGCGGTGATCTCGCCCTGGGTGCACATCGAGGCCCGGATGGACACCGCGTCGCGCGCCGCGTCGGGCAGTACCAGCAGCGAGGAACCGTACACCGAACACGCATGCGAGAGGCCGCTTCCGGGCAGCGTCGGGGCGGTCAGCACCATCAGCGGACCGCCGCGTGCCACCGAGTCGTCGCGGTAGCGCTCGGCCAGCCCGTCGATGGCCAGACCCAGCAACATGTACCCGTTGCCGGTGAACGCCTCGGGGTCGCCCAGCGCCGTCGGCGCCAGCTGCGAGCCGTCGGCCTTGAAGGCGTCCACACTGGTCGAGCGCATCGCCAAACCGGTGTCGGAGGGGTTGGTGGGTGCCAGTCCGACCGGGAAGGCCGCCGCATAGGCCACGGTCGTCTTGGGTATGCGGTCCTGTGGCGAGTACACATACACCCCACGGACCTGGCTCTGATCTCTGATCGGACCCAGACATGCTGTGCCACTGAGACGCTGGGGATCCCGCGCGGTGATCGGCTGCAGACTCAGGTCGGACGCCGACGCACAGCCGCCGACGGCATCGGCTTCGATCGGATGGGCCAGCGCACCGTAGAGCCCGAACCGCAGACTTTCGGCCGGAGCGTGGGCCGCCGCCTCTCCCCCGTCGCTTCGCTCGCCCTGGTCCGCCTCTCCCCCGTCCTGGTCTGCCGCAGCGACGGCCGCGTCGACGTCGATGAGCACCTGGTCGCCCTCGAAGCGCAGGTTGGCCACCGAGATGTTCCAGCCCAGCAGCGACAGCGATTCGCCGATCTTCGCCTGCTGGGTACCGTACGGGCCGGCGGTGCTGTCGCCGCTGGAACAGCCGACCAGCAGCGCCGCGACCGCCAGCACGGACACCACCTTGCGCGCTAACCGCATTCAGGTCCGTTCACGACCGCGACCCACTCGTCTGGTCAAGCCGCGCACCAGCTTTCGCGGGACCAGCCGACTGCCGGCGGTCAGCACCTTGTACTGCAGGCCCGGCACGATGACGACATCACCTTTGGCGACACCGGCCAGGGTGTCTCGCACCACATCGGGGACCTCGAGCCAGAACCAGGACGGCGTGCCGGACATCTCGATACCGGCGCGCTCGTGGAACTCGGTGTGCACGAAGCCGGGACACAGCGCGTGCACACCGACCCCGGTGCCGTCCAGCCCGTTGGCCAACCCCTCGGAGAACGCGATGACCCAGGATTTGGAGGCCGAGTAGGTGGACCCGCGCCCGGGCAGCAGACCGGCGACGCTGGCCACATTGATGACGGTGCCCGTCCCCGCGGCGAGCATCGCCGGCAGCGCCGCATGAGTCAGCGCCATCACGGCGGTGACGTTGACATCGAGTTGGGATTGCAGCACGCCATAGTCGGCGGTCCAGAACTCGCCCGAGGTACCGAAGCCGGCGTTGTTGATCAGGGTGTGCACACCGGCGGACAACCGGTCGGCGACCCGCTGCCGGTCGGCGGCGACGGCCAGATCCGCGGGCAGCACCTCGACGTCGATGCCCGCCTCGTCACGCAGTTCGGCGGCGAGTCGCTCCAAGCGTGCGGTGTCACGGGCCACCAGCACCAGGTCGTATCCGTCCTGGGCGTAGCGTCGGGCGAATCCCTCGCCGAGCCCGGCCGTCGGACCGGTGATCAGCGCTGTCCGATCTTCCCGAGTCGCTCCGCCCCTGCCCTCCGGTACCCGCACCGGCTACCGCTGGTAGTGCGGTGATTGCCGGGTGCTGTTGTGCACCGGCGGACGCTGCTGGACGTAGCGGCCCACATCGGCGCGACCGGGCGGCAGGTCACCGCGGCCGGCCGGGAGTTCGGCGGGCCGGGGTAGCTCGGTGGACCGGGGCGCCGACGGACGGCTGGGCGAACCACTGCGACGGGCCAGTGCGGGCTGACCGGTGCGCGCGCCGGCACCGGCGAGGCCCGGCTGCGGCAACGGCGGCAGCACGCGCAGCAGGTCGTTGAACTGACGCACGGTGCGCAACCCCTCGTCCCACTGGGCGCGGCCGCTGGTGATCGGCATGGCCACCAACGTCCAGTTCTGCTCGTTCCACATGATCTCCGCGCAGTCCGGCGCGGTGTGGGCGAAGGTGACCATCCGGCGGTCGCACGCGCGACGGGCGGCGTCCAGGTTCGTGGAGTAGACCATCCGCGGACCGATGGCACCGAGCAGCCAGATATCGCTCTCGCGGGGCTCCTTGATGTCCTTGAGGCGCAGGTCCACGACGACATTGGTGCCGACCTTGCGGTGCAGCGCGATCACGGTGGCGACATCGTCGAGATCGAAGATGAAGACGGCCTCGCCCCGGATCTGACCCAGCACCACGTTGCGCGCCGTGACGTGCTCCCCGACGGTCGACATCACACCGCGTTTCCAGCGGCTCAGAATGTCGGCAGATTCGTGCTCGTAGTCGAAACCGTGCGACTTCGCCCACGACTTACGCCGCCGGCCCAACCCGCGCCGGCGGTCGATATCCACGTACAGCAAGACGGCCGCACCCACGAAGCAGAGTGCGGACAGTGTGAACCAGAGAGGAACCATTGCCCTCAGCCTACTTGCTGGAGCCCGGTTCGCGAGAACTCGAGATGATCACAACCGGGTTACCAGACGTCGAGTGGCCACTTATCACCCGGAAACGATGCGAAACCGTGCGATAAGTGGCCAGTCGAGGGATTGATCAGCCCAGGATCAGACTCTCCCCGTCGGGGCTGAGGTTGACCGGGACCGTGTCTCCGTCGTGCACCTCGCCGGCCAGCAACAGCTTGGCCAGCTGGTCACCGATTGCCTGCTGCACCAGCCGGCGCAGCGGCCGCGCCCCGTAGACGGGGTCGAATCCGCGCTGGGCCAGCCACTGCTTGGCGGGCAGCGAGACCTCCAGGATGAGGCGACGCTGTGCGAGCCGCTTCTGCAGTTGGGCCAGCTGGATGTCGACGATCGAGACCAGCTCGCCGGGCTCCAGGCCGTGGAAGATGATCACGTCGTCGAGCCGGTTGATGAACTCCGGCTTGAACGCCGCGCGCACCGCGGCCATCACCTGCTCCTCGCTGCCGCCCGACCCCAGATTGGAGGTCAGGATCAGGATGGTGTTGCGGAAGTCCACCGTGCGGCCCTGGCCGTCGGTGAGCCTGCCCTCATCGAGAACCTGCAACAGCACGTCGAACACGTCCGGGTGGGCCTTCTCGACCTCGTCGAAGAGCACCACGGTGTAAGGCCGGCGGCGTACCGCCTCGGTGAGCTGACCGCCCTGGTCGTACCCGATGTAGCCAGGAGGGGCACCGACCAGTCGCGCGACGGAGTGCTTCTCGCCGTACTCGCTCATGTCGATGCGGACCATCGCGCGCTCGTCGTCGAACAGGAACTCCGCGAGCGCCTTGGCCAGCTCGGTCTTACCGACGCCGGTCGGGCCCAGGAACATGAACGACCCGGTGGGGCGGTTGGGGTCGGCGACGCCGGCACGTGACCGGCGCACCGCATCGGAGACCGCCTGCACGGCGGCCTTCTGCCCGATGACGCGCTTGCCCAGCTCGGACTCCATGCGCAGCAGCTTGGCGGTCTCGCCTTCGAGCATGCGCCCGGCGGGGATTCCGGTCCAGGCCTCCACCACCTCGGCGATATCGTCGGGGCCGACCTCCTCCTTGAGCATCACGTTCTCGCGCGCCTCCGCGACCGGCAGCGCGGCGTCGAGCTTCTTCTCCACCTCCGGGATGCGGCCATAGCGCAGCTCGGAGGCCTTGGCCAGGTCACCGTCGCGTTCGGCCCGATCGGCCGCACCGCGCAGAGATTCCAGCTGCTCCTTGAGTTCGCGGACCACGTCGATGGCGCCCTTTTCGTTCTGCCACCGGGTGGTCAGCTCGGCCAGGTGCTCCTTCTTGTCGGCGAGTTCGGCACGCAGTTTCTCCAGCCGGTCCTTGGACGCCTCGTCCTCCTCCTTGGCCAGCGCCATTTCCTCGATCTCGAGGCGACGGACGAGCCGCTCGACCTCGTCGATCTCGACGGGTCGGGAGTCGATCTCCATCCGCAGCCGGGATCCCGCCTCGTCGACCAGGTCGATGGCCTTGTCCGGCAGGAAGCGGCTGGTGATGTAGCGATCCGACAGCGTGGCGGCCGCGACCAGCGCGGAGTCGGTGATCCGCACACCGTGGTGCACCTCGTAGCGATCCTTGAGACCGCGCAGGATGCCGACGGTGTCCTCCACCGACGGCTCGCCGACCAGCACCTGCTGGAAACGACGCTCCAGGGCGGCGTCCTTCTCGATGTACTTGCGGTACTCGTCGAGCGTGGTCGCACCGACCAGGCGCAGTTCACCGCGGGCCAGCATCGGTTTGATCATGTTGCCCGCGTCCATCGCCGACTCACCGGTGGCGCCGGCACCGACAATGGTGTGCAGCTCGTCGATGAAGGTGATGACCTGCCCGGCCGAGTTCTTGATGTCGTCGAGCACGGCCTTGAGCCGCTCCTCGAACTCACCGCGGTACTTGGCGCCGGCCACCATCGAACCGAGATCCAGGGAGACGACGGTCTTGTCGCGCAGGCTCTCCGGCACGTCGCCGGCGATGATGCGCTGGGCCAGGCCCTCGACGATCGCCGTCTTGCCCACACCGGGCTCACCGATGAGCACCGGGTTGTTCTTCGTCCGGCGCGAGAGCACCTGCACGACGCGGCGAATCTCGTTGTCGCGTCCGATGACCGGGTCAAGCTTGCCCTCCCGGGCGGCGGCGGTCAGGTCGGTGGAGTACTTCTCCAGCGCCTGATACGTGCCTTCGGGATCGGGGCTGGTGACCCGCGCGCTGCCGCGGACCTTGGTGAAGGCCTCCCGCAGCGTGTCCGGCGATGCGCCGGCGCCGGTCAGCAATTTGGCCGTGTCCGAGTCACCGCTGGCCAGGCCGACCATCAGGTGCTCGGTGGAGACGTATTCGTCGTCCATCTCGGTGGCCAGGTGCTGGGCCGTGGTGATCGCGGTGAGCGCTTCCGGGCTGAGCTGGGGTTGCGAAGTGGACCCGGACACACTGGACAGCCGGCCGATGAGGCGCTCGGCCTCGGACCGGATCCTCGCGGGCTCGACTCCGACCGCCTCCAGCAGGGGCGCGGCGATGCCGTCGTTCTGAGTCAGCAACGCCATCAACAGATGAGCGGGAGTGATCTGCGGGTTGCCTGCGGACGTCGCCGCCTGCAGGGCCGAGGTCAGTGCCGCCTGGGTCTTCGTGGTCGGATTGAACGAGTCCACGACAACCTGCCTTTCTAGGTTTTTGGAGCTGGGTAAAAATGCTTGTCCTGACGTTCAACGTAGTAAATGTTGAGTCTGTTCCGCTCAAGTTTAGCCATTTTTCCCGGACTCGCCTCGCGCACCCCCGCCACGAGGCCGGACGAGGCTAACGTCTGGGTATGTCCGAGTCCGGTTTCGGCGACTTCGAGTTCGAACGGAAGTTCTTCGTCCGTGCCATGCCCGCCGTCGCGGCGTCCGATCCCAGCCCGGTGCTCATCGTGCAGGCCTATCTGTTCGCCGCCGACGGGTACGCGGTCCGTATCCGCCTGCAGGGGCCCGCCCCCGACCGGCTCAACGGCACCGCCGCCGAGCTGGTCGGGGCCTTGGGTGACGACGCCATCGGCACGATGACCGCCAAGGGCCCGGCAGCGGGGGGCACCCGCTACGAGGCCGAACGCGATCTCGACCCCACCGTCGCCGGCCAGATCGTGGCCCGGGCCGAACACGTCGTCACCAAGGTGCGGTATTCGGCCTGGCTCGGCGAGGACGGCTGGATCATCGACCGGTTCCTGGGCGGCAACGCCCCGCTGGTGCTGGCCGAGGTCGAGCGCGGCGGCCCCGTCGTGGATCTGGTGATACCCGGGTTCTGTGCCACCGAGGTGTCCGAGGACGACCGCTTCCGCAATGAGTACCTGGCCCACCAGCCGTTCGGCGGCTGGGCCGACACCTATCTCGACGAGCTGAGGCTGCTCGGCCCGAAGTTCGTCGAGAGTCTCGGACGGAATACCTTCGGCTGATCGGCGACACTTCAACAGTGACGAGCCCGCGTATGCGTTTCAACCCACCGCCGAACTGGCCACCGGTACCCCCGGGATGGACGCCGCCCGCGGGCTGGCATCCCGACCCCTCCTGGCCGCCGCCGCCGACGGGCTGGCCGCTGTGGGTGCCCGACCGCAATCCCGGCCGACGCACGGCGGTGATCCTCGGTGCGGTCGTCGCGGTGTTGCTCATCGCCGGCGCCGCGGTCGTCACCGTCGCCGTGACCCGCGACGGACAATCCGCAGGCACGGACGGCACCCCGCCGCCGACGACCGCGTCGGCGCTGTCCGACGAGGATCAGATCGAGAAGGTCGTCGCGCAGTTCGAACAGGCTTGGAACGGACAGGAATACGACAACCTGCGCAACCTGATGTGCGCCGAGATGCGCAGCGACGAACAATTCTCCCGAGCCAACTTCGCCGAGATGCGCGATGAAATGGGCACGCTGAGTCTGACCGTCACCTCGATCGAAGTCACCGGCGAGACCGCCGACACCGTCATCGAGAACGACGGCACCGACCCCGACAACATCGCCTTTGCCTACGAGAACGGCCAGTGGAAGTGGTGTGAGCTGTGATGACTGAACTCTGGGGCCCGGTGCTGACCGAGCTCGCGCCGTTGGCGCTCGTGATCGCACTCTCGCCGCTGTCCATCATCCCCGCGGTGCTCGCACTGCACACCGACCGCCCCCGGCCGACCGGGCTGGCCTTCCTGGCCGGCTGGCTGGTGGGGCTGGCCGCGCTGGTGTCGCTGTTCGTCGTCGCCTCCGACCTGGTCGGCTCACTGGACAAGCCGCCGAGTTGGGCATCCGGGCTGCGGATCGTGGTCGGCGCGGCGCTGATCGTGTTCGGTGGCTACCGGTTTGCGACCCGCCACAAATCCGAGCATTCACCGGCGTGGATGCGCAAGCTCAGCGGCCTCACCCCCAGGCGTGCCCTGCTGACCGCCGCGGTGCTGGCGGTGGTGAACCCGAAGGTGTTGTTCATCTGCATCGCAGCCGGTTTGGCGATCGGCACGGCCGGTATCGGGCAGACGCAGGCCTGGCTGGCGGTGCTCTATTTCGTGCTGATCGCCGGCAGCACGGTGATCCTGCCCATCCTGGCCTACGCCGTCAGCGGAGAACGACTGGCGGGGCCGTTGACGCGACTCAAGGAGTGGATGGAGCGCCAGCACGCCACCCTGGTGGCGGCAATCCTGATCGTGATCGGTCTGATGGTGCTGTACAAGGGAATTCACGGACTCGCGTAGTCCCAGAACTGCAGCCACCTGACCGAACCGAACAGCAGCAGCGTCCCCGCGTACAGCAGCAGGATCACCGCCGCACCGGCCAAGCTGCTCCGCCAGCCCGCGCCGTCGACCGGGTCCAGCCAGCGCCGGAAAGGCCCTGAGGCCCAGGGCATCAGCCACCACTGCATCGCCGCCACGCTGATCACCTGACTGAGCCAGAGCGACAGCCAGGGCTCGGCACCGAGTTGATCCAGTACCGGACCCAGGAAACGCGACAGCAGCATCACCGTCGGGTACAACACCAGCAGCACCAGCATGACCGATTTCCAGTTGGGCGTCATGAGCATGCGGCCACCGTCGGTGCGGACGGTGGTGCCGAAGGCGGTGGTGCCGGTTGCCGGGGCAAACTCCGCGGTCAGGCTCGAGCGCAAGCCGGGCAGAGCATCCGCGCGCCGACCCGATGACATCCACGCCGTCAGGTGCCGGTCGGTGCGAAAGCGCAGCACCGAGAGGGCCTCTTCCTCATCGAGGAAAAGAACGGTGCCCTCATAGCCACTGAAGTCGCTTGCGGCGGTGGCGAGTTCGCGCTGCGACTGCAGGAATTCGGTGCTTCTGCCGGCAACGAGCTGGTGCCGCAGGGCGGCGACACCTGCCGGCGGCGGCTCGTCGGTCGCGAGCAGTATCGCCGGGGCCGCCGGCAGCCATCCCCCGTGCCCCAGCGGGTCGGCACGGTCCAGCCATGCGTCCAATTCCGTTGTGCCGCTGAAGGTCACCGCGACGGCGGGCTCCAAAGGCCCGTCGGCCACCGACACCCGGGTCCTGATACAACCAGCAGCGGTGGCGGTCACGGCGCTCGCCCACTCCGAGAAGTCGCCGTTGCCGCCCGGATGGAACACCAGCACCGCGGTGACCTCGGACGCACTCACTCGGGCAGACCCAACTCGGCGGAGGACGCCGTCAGGTAACGGGTGACGGTCGGCCCGACCAGGTTCACGATGTCCTCCGCCGGGAGGTCGGCCAACGGTGACACTTTCATCACGTAGCGCAGCAACGCGGTGCCGAGCAGGTTGGTGGCGGCCAGCATCGCCCGCAACCTCGCCTGCGCATCGCCGCCGATCACCCCGGACACCGCGGTCAGCACATAGCTCTGCATGAACGAACGCAGCGCCTCGTTCGCATCGGGGTTGGACGTCGCCGACTGCAGCATGGCGACCATGCTGTCGGCGGTCTCGGGCGATTCCCAGATCTGCAGATACCTGCGGACCAGTCGACTGCCGATATCCCCCTCGGCGGCGGTCATCGCCGCGACAAGTTGCGCCGGATCGATCAACAGTCGCAGCGATTCCCGGAACAGGTCGGCCTTGGACCCGAACAGGTACAGCACCATCGACGGGTCGACCTGGGCGTCCCTGGCGATGGCACGCAGCGTCGCCTTGTCGTAACCGTGCGCCGCGAAGTGCTGTTTGGCCGCCGCAAGGACGGCCTCTCGGGACACCGGCTCCCCCTGCCGCCTACCTCGCTTGGCGGTTCTCTGCGCTGGTGAAGCCATGTTTCGACAGTAGCATTTCAATGCCCGTTGAAATAAAGACCAAGCGGCGTTAGGCTCTGCCCAGATTATTTCAACGCCGGATGAAAAGAGCTCCCGATGATCGCTCCCTCACCCACCGTGGCCAACCACCACGCGGCCGCCGACCACCAGCGCCCCGTCCTGGCCCGCACCGCGGGCGTCGTCCTCGCCCTCACCGTCGCGCTGGCGGTCCTGACCCTTGCCTTCGCGCTCCCGGCGGTGAAATCCAAGCCCCACGCGGTGCCGATCGGGATCGCCGGGCCGACGACGGTCACCGAAGCACTCCAACGGGCCGCCCCCGGCGCGTTCGCCGTCACCTACTACCCCGGCGTCGCCGCGCTGCGCCAAGCGGTCCTGGACCGGCAGGTGTACGGCGGCCTCGCCGTCGACACCGGCGGACCGACGCTGCTCATCGCCACCGGCGGCAGTCCGGCGGTGGCGCAGCTGCTCACCCAGGTCGGGGCGAGCTTCGCTCAGCACAGCGCAACACCCCTCACCACCGAGGATCTCGCGCCGCCGAAGGCCGATGATCCGCGCGGCGCCGGTCTTGCCGCATCGGCGCTGCCCATCACGCTGGCCAGCATCCTGCCCGCGATGGCGCTGGTACTCGTCCTGGGTCAGCAGGTCTGGCTCCGCTTCGCCGCCGCCGTCGTCTTCGCCGGCCTGATGGGTGTGACCGCCGCGGCGCTGCTGCGCTACCCGCTGCGATCGATCGACGAGAACTTCTGGGGTGTCGCAGGTGGCTTGGCGCTCGGTATCGCGGCTGCACTGCTGTTCGTCCTCGGGCTGGGATCGCTGTTCGGGCGGACGGGGTTGGCCATCGGATCCGGGCTGGCGGTGCTGGTCGGCAATCCGCTGTCGGGGTTGACCAGTGCCCCCGAGATGTTGCCCACAGGCTGGGGAACGTTGGGCCAGCTGCTACCCCAGGGCGCCACCGCCACCCTATTGCGGTCGACGGCCTACTTCGGCGGTTCCGGCGCCACCTCGCCGATCCTGCTGCTGAGCTGCTGGGTGATCGCGGGCACGGCGCTGATTGCGACCGCCGCGATCCGCCGCGCCTAAACTCGTACCTCGTGGGACTCGACGACCGCGACGCGCTGCAGACACTGCGCGCCACGGTCGACGCCGATGAGGTCATCGGCAGGATCTACACCCGCTGGTTCGCCATCGACATGTCGGCGCGCGATCTGTTCCCCCCCGATCTGACCCGTCAGCGCGCGTCCTTCGGTGAGGCACTGAGCTGGCTGCTGGCCGAGATGATCGCCCAGCGCGCCGAGGAACCGGTCGCGTTCATGGCCCAGCTCGGCCGCGATCACCGCAAGTACGGTGTGACCGGGCGGCATTACGACACCCTGGGCCAGGCGCTGCTGACCACCCTGCGGGGCGAGCTCGCCGAGGTGTGGGACGGCCGGATCGCCGAGGCCACATCGGATTTCATCGAGTTGGTGATCGGTGTGATGCGCGGGGCGGCCGACGCCGAGCAGACCCCGCCATTCGTCGACGGCACGGTGCTCGAGCACATCCGGGCGACGCGGGACGTCTCGGTGGTGCGGTTGCAGCTGGACCGGCCGCTGTTCTATCACCCCGGGCAGTACGTGACGGTCCAGGTGCCGCAGTGGCCGCGCCGGTGGCGTTATCTGAGTCCGTCCATACCGGCCGACGGCAGCGGCGCCATCGAGTTCCACATCCGGTCCGTCAGCGGCGGGATGGTCAGCACCGCGATCGTCGGCGAGACCGCGCCCGGCGACCGGTGGCGGCTGTCCGACCCGCATGGCGGACTGCAGATCGACCGCGCCGGTGAGGATGTGCTGCTGGTGGCGGGCAGCACCGGGCTGGCCCCGCTGCGGGCGCTGATCTCCGATTTGAGCCGCTATGCCGAGAATCCGCGGGTGCATCTGTTCTTCGGCGGCCGTTACCCCTGTGATCTCTATGATCTGCGCACGCTGTGGGAGATCGCATCGACCAACCCGTGGCTGTCGGTGACACCGGTGTCGGAGTACTCCACCAATCCGCCGTGGGCCACCGACTATCCCGATCACCAGCCGCCGCGCGGCCTGCATGTGCGTCAGACCGGGCGGTTGCCCGAGGTGGTGACCGGCTACGGCAGCTGGGGTGACCGCCAGATCCTGATCTGCGGCGGCCCGGACATGGTGGCCGCGACGAAGGCCGCGCTGATCGCGAAAGGCGCACCGCCCGAGCGCATCCAGCATGACCCGCTGGCGTGACAGAATTCCGTCATGGTCGAATTCGAGCGCATCACCCTGCGGGATCCATCGTCGGCGCTGACGGCCACGTTCGTGCCGGGAGCGGGCATGATCGGAACCTCACTGGCCGAGGACGGCGTCGAGTTCCTCGGCCAACGGCGCGGCCTCGAGGCCTACGTCACCAACGGGAAGACGATGGGCATCCCGATCCTCTACCCGTGGGCCAACCGGCTCAGCGGCACCGAGTACCGGGTTGACGGAACGACGGTCGACCTTGCCGCTGCGCCAGGGGTGCGCGCCGATCCGCACGGCGCGCCGATGCACGGGGTGCTGGCCGCCCACCCGGGCTGGCAGATCGGCGACCATACCGCCAACGCCGTTGTCGCCACGCTGGACTACCGCACACCCGAACTGCTGGCAGCATTCCCGTTTCCGCATGTGCTGACGCAGCGGATCACACTGTCCGACCGGATGCTGACCATTGCCACCACCGTCGACCCGGGTAGCGGTCGGGTTCCACTGTGCTTCGGTTATCACCCGTATTTCACGATTCCGGATGTGCCGCGCGCCGAGTGGGAGTTGACGACTCCCGCCATGCGCCATCTACCGGTCGACGCCCGCGGCATCCCTACCGGAGCGTCTGACTCGTGGGCCGCGGGGTCGGCACCGCTGGCCGACCGGGTGCTCGATGACGGTTTCGACGAGGTGCCGCAGGGGTCGGTGTTCGCGATCGCCGGTGGCGGCCGCCGGATCGAGGTCGTCTTCGAGCAGGGCTATCCGGCCGCGCAGTTGTTCGCGCCCGCCGGTGACGCCCTGGTGGCGATCGAGCCGATGACCGCGCCCACGGACGCGCTGCGCCGCGGCGGTTACCGCACGGCGGACGGCGAGCCGGTCACCGCGCGGTTCTCGATCCGGGTGGTCTAGCGGGCGCGGCGCGCTCCGGGCTGCCACAGCACCAGGGCGGTACTGGGCTTGCGCAACTGCTCGACCTCGGCGGCGAGTTCGACCATCCGGTTCTGCAGCGCCTCGACCTGGTTGGTCAGCTCGATGATCCGTTTGATCCCAGCGAGATTGACGCCCTCGTCCTGGGACAGCCGCTGCACCTCGCGGAGCAGGTCGACGTCATGCTGTGAGTAACGCCGACCTCCTCCGGAGCTGCGTTGCGGGCTGACCAGGCCGAGCCTGTCGTAGGTGCGCAGGGTCTGCGCGTGCATACCGGCCAGCTCGGCGGCCACCGAGATCAGGAACGTGCGGGCGTCGTCGTTCCGGCTCATCGTGGCCCCTGGTTCTTCGCGCAAGCGCTCATCACAGGTTCCCCGCCCAGCCTGCGCGCGGGTCGAATCCGCTGGCCCGCTCGGCCTTCGCGTAGGCCTCGAGCGCCTCGGCGACCTCGCCTTCCAGGTTCGGGGGCACCGCCACCTTCACCGTGACCAGCAGATCACCATGGCCGCCCGAACGCTTGGGCACCCCGCGCCCACGCACGCGCAGGATGCGGCCGTCCGATGTGCCCTTGGGCACCCGAACGCCGACCTTGCCCTCCAGCGTCGGCACCGAAAGTGTTGCCCCCAAGGCCAACTCATGGAAGCTCACCGGAACGGTGACGGTCAGGTCGTCGCCGTCGCGTCCGAACACCTTGTCGGCGCGGACATGGACCGTGACGTACAGGTCCCCCGAAGGGGCGCCCCGTAGCCCGGCTTCGCCCTGGCCGGCCAGCCTGATCCGCTGACCGTCCTCGACGCCCGGCGGGATCCGCACGTTGATGGTGCGGGTCCTGGTCGTGACACCGGTGCCATGGCATTCATCGCACGGATGCTCGATGATCGAACCGCTGCCCCGGCATTCGGTGCACGGCTCGGAGAACCCGAACGCGCCCTGGTTCCGGTTGATGACGCCCGCGCCGTTACAGCTCGGGCACACCTTCGGGCTGGTACCCGGCCGCGCACCGCTGCCATGGCAGTTGGTGCACGGGGCCGGGCTGGTCAGCCGCAGCGGCATCGCCACACCCTTGGTGGCCTCCAGGAACGAGAGTTCCGTTTCGGTCTCCAGGTCGTTGCCTCGCCGTGGACGGCTCGGGCGTGGCTGTTGGGCGCCGCGGCCGAACAGGCCACCGAACAGGTCACCGATATTGGCGCCGCCCGACTGGCCCGCCTGATCGAACAGGTCACCGAGGTTGAATTCGGCTCCCTCGCCGGAGAATCCACCGAAGTTGCCGCCCGCTGTGGGCCCGCGGCGGCCGAAGCCCCCGTTGGCGAACAGGCGCCGCGTCTCGTCGTACTCCTTGCGTTTGGCGTCGTCGGTGAGCACCTCTTTGGCTTCGGAGGCGGCCTTGTACCGCTCCTCTGCTGCTGAGTTGCCCGGATTCCGGTCCGGGTGGTTCTCGGCGAGGATCTTGCGCGCGGCGCGTTTGATCTCGTCCTTGCCGGCATCAGAGGTGACGCCCAGCTCCTTGTAGAAGTCCTTCTCGACCCACTCACGCTGAGCCATGCGTCACCTCCTCTCCGGGGTCAGTCTTCTGATTCTGCGGGTTGATCACTGTTCACGTCGGCATTCTGGACCGTGTCGACCACACCAACCATGGCGTGGCGGACCACCTGGTCGCCCACCTTGTAGCCGCGGCGCATCACCGTGCCCACCACCGGCGACGATCCGTCGCCCTCGTGCTGGACGGCTTCGTGCAGCGACGGGTCGAACTCTTCGCCCTCGGCCCCGAAGCTGGTCAGGCCGAGCCCCTCCAGGGTGGTGACCAGCTTCTCCGAAACGGCCTTGAGAGGTCCGGATTCCAGATCACCGTGGCTGCGGGCGCGCTCGAGATCATCGAGCACGCCGAGCAGTTGGGTGATGACGGACGCCTTCGCACGCTCGCCGGTGACCTGCTGATCGCGCAGGGCCCGCTTGCGGTAGTTGGCGAAGTCGGCCTGTACCCGTTGCAGATCGGCGGTGAGCTCGGCGACCTTGTCGCCCTCCTCGGACGGGGCGGGGTCCGCGCCCGGCGCCGCCCCACTGGGGGCAGACGCCGGGTCACGAATCTCGCCGGTCTCCGGATCGATACGCCGTTTGTCGGTGATGGTCACCGGCTCGTCGTGCGAATCGCCCTGGCTCACTTGTTCTCCCGGAGGTCCTCGTCCTCGACGACCTCGGCGTCGACGACGTTGTCGTCGGCAGCGGCAGAACCGCCTGCGCCATCAGCACCCTGCTCGGCCTGAGTGGCCTCGTAGAGCGCCTGGCCCACGGCCTGGGCTTCCACGCCCAGCTTCTCCATCGCGGTCTTGATGGCCGCGATATCGGTGCCGGCCAGAGCCGTCTTGGCCTCGGCGACTGCGGAATCGACCTTGTCCAGGGTTTCGGCGGGGACCTTCGATCCGCCTTCGATCTCGCGCTGCTCCTTGACGATCTTCTCCGTCTGGTAGATCAGCGACTCGGCCTGGTTGCGGACGTCGGCCTCTTCGCGGCGCTGACGGTCCTCGTCGGCGTGCGCTTCGGCGTCCTTGATCATCCGGTCGATCTCCTCCTTGGAGAGGCCGGAGCCCTCCTGGATCTTGATCGTGTTCTCCTTGCCGGTGCCCTTGTCCTTGGCGGTGACGTGCACGATGCCGTTGGCGTCGATGTCGAAGGTGACCTCGATCTGCGGCACGCCGCGGGGGGCCGGCGGGATACCGGTCAGCTCGAAGGAGCCCAGCAGCTTGTTGTGCGAGGCGATCTCGCGCTCACCCTGGAACACCTGGATCTGCACCGAGGGCTGATTGTCATCGGCCGTGGTGAAGGTCTCGCTGCGCTTGGTCGGGATGGTGGTGTTGCGCTCGATCAGCTTGGTCATCACGCCACCCTTGGTTTCGATACCGAGGGACAGCGGGGTGACATCAAGCAGCAGAACGTCTTTCACCTCGCCCTTGAGCACACCGGCCTGCAGCGCGGCACCCGCGGCGACAACCTCGTCGGGGTTGACGCCCTTGTTCGGCTCCTTGCCGCCGGTCAGTTCCTTCACCAGATCGGTGACCGCGGGCATACGCGTCGATCCACCGACGAGCACCACGTGGTCGATCTCGCCGACGGAGATGCCGGCATCCTTGATCACCTGCTGGAACGGCGCACGGGTGCGGTCCAGCAGATCCTGGGTGATGCGCTGAAACTCCGCGCGGGTCAGCTGCTCATCGAGGAACAGCGGATTCTTGTCCGCGTCGACGGTGATGTAGGGCAGGTTGATCGAGGTGCTCTGACCCGAGCTCAGTTCGATCTTGGCCTTCTCGGCGGCTTCGCGGAGCCGCTGCATGGCCATCTTGTCCTTGGTCAGGTCGATGCCGCTGCTGGCCTTGAACTTGTCGACCAGCCATTCGACGATCCGGTCATCCCAGTCGTCGCCACCGAGGTGGTTGTCACCGGAGGTGGCGCGAACCTCGACGACACCGTCGCCGATTTCCAGCAGGGACACGTCGAAGGTGCCGCCACCGAGGTCGAAGACCAGGATGGTCTGTTCCTTCTCACCCTTGTCCAGGCCGTAGGCCAGGGCCGCAGCGGTGGGCTCGTTCACGATGCGCAGGACGTTGAGGCCGGCGATCTGGCCGGCTTCCTTGGTGGCCTGGCGCTGGGCGTCGTTGAAGTACGCGGGCACCGTGATGACGGCGTCGGCGATGTCCTCACCCAGGTAGGCCTCGGCGTCGCGCTTGAGCTTCTGCAGGATGCGCGCGCTGATCTCTTGGGGGTTGTAGTCCTTGCCGTCGATCGCGACGGTCCAGTCGGTGCCGATATGACGTTTGACCGAACGGATGGTCCGGTCGACGTTGGTCACCGCCTGGTTCTTGGCGGGCTGGCCGACCAGCACCTCGCCGTTGCGCGCGAACGCGACAACCGACGGAGTGGTCCGGGAGCCCTCTGAGTTGGCGACGACAACGGGGTCGCCACCTTCCAGCACTGCGACGACGGAGTTGGTGGTCCCGAGGTCGATACCGACCGCACGAGCCATAGTGATTGCCTCCTGATAGCTTTTCTTCGGATCTGAGTGAACCTCGCTCAAGCCTGCACCTGGAAGCGGTTGCCTGTCAAGCCAGAGTTGAGTCTGCTTCACTCAAGTTGTCGAATGGGTCAACGGGCGCCTACGCGGATTTGTTCCCGGAGGCTCGAGGTGCACTCCTTGAGGAGGCGATCAGGGAGCGCCGCCTGCGCAGATGTTCCTGCCCGATCGACCCGTGGCGAGGCGTTTGGTGGCCGCCCTGTTGCAGGAGGCCCGCAGTCGGCCGCGCAGAATTCTGCTCGTGCCCCACGCATTCGTGCACTTGCGTCGCGAGCTCGGAGCACCGGTCTGTGAGCCGACGGGAATCACTCGCGAGGACACCGAGGCCCGGCGGGTGGCTGTGCTGCGCAATTGGGAGTTCTGTCGAGCACCGCCGATATGAGTTGAAGACGATCCTTCACCAACGCCTCGGGGGGTGTCCGGAAGGGATTGTCCATAGTTCCTTCGTGAGGACCTTGGCGTTGGCGCGCCGTGGTTCTCACACCAGCTGAACCACCTTCACGCTGCCGCCCCCGGCGCTGGAGGTGACGTACGCCTTGGTGCCGTCGGGACTGATCGCGACCTGGTCCGGGTCGAACCCCATGTTGAGCGTCTTGATGACGGTGTTGGTGGAGGTCCTGATCACCGACAGCGTCTGGTCGGCCTGGTTGACCACGAGCAGTCGGGTGCCGGCGGGATTCATCGCGATTCCGTACGGGTCCGCGCCCACCGGAATGGTGGTGATGAGCGCGTTCGTCGTGGTGTTGCGCACCGTCACGGTGTTGGTGTCGCGGTGCGTGAGGTACACGCGAGTGCCCAGCGGATTGAACGCGACGCCGCGCATCCAGCCGCCGTCGGTGTCGAAGTGGGTCACCCCGTATCCCACCGTGTCGATGATGTCCAGCCAGTCGATCTGGGTGGCGACGAAGACGCGGCCACCGTTGGGATGCACTGCCAGCCCGTACCCGGTGCCGTTGAGTTTGGGGGCGGCGATGACGGTGTTGGTGGCGGTGCTGATCACCGACATCGTGCTGCCGTTGATCTGGGATCCGATGACGTAGAGGCGACTTCCCCCGCCGCTGACCGCGACCCGTTCGGCGGATGTCCCCACCGGGATGGTGGCGATGACGGTGTTGGTATTGGTGTTGATGACCGACACCGTGCCATCGCTCAGGTTGGTGACGTAGGCCCGCGGGGAAACGGGGTTGACCGCCACGCCGCGCGGATGCTCGCCGACGGCGATGGTGGCGATGACGGTGTCGGTCGCGACATTGATCACCGACACGCTGTTGGATAGGGCGTTGGCGACGTAGGCGCGGGAACCGTCCGGGGTGAACGCCACCCCGTCGGGGGCCTGGCCGACCGGGATCGTGGCGATGACCTTGATCGGGTCGAGCTGGCAGCCGGACGGGCACGTCGGGTCGACGAGCACCTCGACGGTGGTGGTCGTGGTGCGGCCGAATCCCGGAGTGAAGATGTTCGGCAGGTGCAGGTGGTTCCCCACATCGCCGGTCTCGACGATGAACACGTCGGTACCCCCGGTGGCGAGCAGTTCCCGGCTCGGGGTGTACACGAACGTGCCGTCCGGGTTGACCACCACCGACCCGTCGCCGGGTGTCTGCACCACGCGGTAGGTGAGCGGGTCACCGTCGGCGTCCTGCGCTTTCAGGTCACCGCTCACGGCCGTCAACGCGCCGTCGGTGTTCAGCACCGGTGTGTTTTCGAACAGCAGGTAGTTGGTGGTCGGCGTGCGATTGAAGAAGGTGCGCTGGACGGTGACGCGCGCGCGGTCGAGCTCGCGACGTACCCACGCCAACAATCCCCACAGCCCTGCGTGAAGCGGTGCGGACGGAACGGAGTTCAACGCGGAATCCAAGCCCGGCACGCCCTGTGCAGCCGCCATGGCGACCCGCTGGTCCGGGCCCACCCGCGTCACGACGGGATCCACATCCTCAGCCAGTGCGGCGGTAGATGCCGGCGCGGTGGTGGGGCTTACCGATACGGAAACCGACACCGCCGACGCCGACGCGACGGAGTTTCGGGCAATCGCTACTTCACCGTCGCTGTCCTGACCGTCGTCGGCGGACGGTTGTGCGGTGACGGCACCGGCCGACGACCGGCCGACGCGGCGATTCCATTTCTTGCCGGAACCAGATGCCGAGCGAGCCGGCGCGGACTGCGCTTCAGGTTCGTCGGCCTCGTCAGCCTCCGGCGCCACCTCGCCGTCGACGTCGTCCGGTTCTGCCGATGGTGTTGGGTCGGCGGGGGTTTCAGTGGGGATGTCGGGGGCCTCAGGCACGGTCCCCGGCTGCGGATCCGGAGACGGGTCCGGCGATTCCGGCGGTGAGGTATCGGCCGACGGCGAGGTTTCCGACGCGACAGATCCCGACGGTTCGGCGACCGCTGTCCCCGGACAGGAGACCGCGACCCCCAGACCCAAGGCCACAATGATTCCGCCGGCCTGAGACAAACACCCCGTTGCCTTCACGATCACACCTCCGTAGCGACGCCCTCGACGGATTCGTCCGGACGCGAGCAACGTAAGGCGGCCACCGACCGGTGGTTGGGGTAGTCGGCTACCCCAACCGACATTTCTGCGTGATTGCCGTCAAATTCTTGGGACACTCGACTCGGGGTTTCTATCCGGAGGGGGCGAGGGTGATCCGCGAGTGGCCCCTGCTGGGGCGATCTGAGGAACTGCGCCGAATCTCTGCCGCGACCCGCGGCGATGACGACCGGGCCCGTGGCATCGTGCTGTCGGGTCCGCCGGGCGTCGGGAAGACATATCTCGCGCAGGAAGCAGTCACGGCGTGCCGAGCACGTGGCACACACGCACGGTGGATCACCGGAACCGTGTCGGCTCGCACGTTACCGCTCGGCGCGTTCATCGATATCGCCAGCGATTTCGGGCCCGATCCGCTACGCCGGGTGCGGGAAGTCATCGACACCCTGATCGGTGACTCCGCGACGTCCGCCGACGTGGTGCTCGGAGTGGACGATGCTCATCTGCTCGACGATCTGTCGGCGTTCACCGTGCACCAACTCGTCACCCGCCGGTTGGCGACCGTCGTCCTGACCATCCGCTCGGGTGAACCCGTCCCCGATGCGATCACAGCGATCTGGAAAGACCAGTTCCTGGATCGTCTCGACATTCAGCCGCTGTCCCAGTCCGCGACGGCGAGCCTGCTCGAGCACGTGCTGGACGGGCCGGTGCAGACACGCTCGGCCCGACGCCTATGGCAGTACACCCAGGGCAATGTGCTGTACCTGCGACACCTGCTGGAATCCGAGGTGGGCGCCGGCCGCCTGGCCAGGGATTCGGGGGTGTGGCTGTGGCAGGGACGGCCACAGCTGTCCCCTACCCTGCTCGAGCTGGTGGAGGCGCGGATCGCCCGCACCCCCGACAACGTGCGCGTCGTCCTCGACGCCCTCGCCCTCATCGAGCCGCTGGACACCGGCGTGCTGGCGGCGGTGACCGATCCCGACGCGGCCGCCGAAGCCGAGGCCCTGGGCCTGGTCCGGATCGACACCACCGGCCGTCCCGGTGCGGTGCGGCTGACCCACCCCATGTTCGGCGAGGTACGCCGGTCCAGCTCGACGGACCTGCGACGGCTGCGCGGTCTCATCGCCACCGAACTCGCGCAACGGAATTCGGGAGATCCGCGGGATCTGGTGCGGCGTGCGGTGCTAACGGTCGAATCCGATCTGCCGCCCGATCCGGCGCTGCTCAGTTCGGCCACCTGGGCCGCCATCCAACTTCTCGACCTGACGCTGGCCGATTCGCTGGCGCAGCGCGCGATGTCGGCCGGCAGCGGAATCGAAGCCCGGATCACCCGTGTCATGGCACTGACCTGGCAGGAACGGGGCGACGACGCCGAACGCATCCTCGCAGAACTCGCCACCGAGGTCTCCGGCCCGATGCAGGCGCAGATATCGCTGCTGCGGGCCCTGAATTTTGCGGTGATCCTCGGCCAGCCCGGCAATGCCGAACACGAACTGGACGCCATTGACCCGGTTCCCGACGACACCGGCCGGCAACTGGTCGACGCGCTGCGGGCGCTGGTCGACGTCGTCCGGGGGCACGCCGCGGCCGCGGTGGCGCGCTCGGAAACCCTGCTGGCGCAACCATCGTCCAATGACCTGGCCCGGATGCTCGGTATCTTCGCATCGGTGAGCGGGCTGGGCGAGCTGGGCCGTATCGAGGAGATCGAGTCCGCGGCGCGGGCGGGGTACGCCCTGTCCGATGCGTCCGCCGAGGTGTCACACCTTCGGGTGCCGCTGTACTTCCTGCACGCCTACGCGTATCGGCCGGCCGGCGCACTGACCGAGGCGGACGCCACCATCACCCGCATCCGGGCCGATACGGCGGATGTCCCGTTGGAGGGGTCCTGGCAGGTCGCCGAGTCGTGGCGGGCTTTCGTCGCCGGTCTGTCGACACTGAACCACGGCGCACTCACCGATGCGCACCGCCTGTGTCAGGAGTCGTTGGCCGACACGGGTTCCGATCACAGCGGACGGATGCGCAAACGCTTCGCCCGGCTGTGGCTGGCGACCGTCACCGCCATGGCCGGCCGCGGCGCCGACGCACGCCGCGAATTCGAACCGATCCACCGCTGGGACACCGACCCCGACGCCCTGGGCTGGCTCGGCGAACGATCCCTCGCCCAGGCCTGGGTGTGCGCCGCCGAAGGCGCCGTCTCACAGGCAATCTCGATCCTGCACGAGGCAGCGTTCCGGGAGGCGAAGCTCGGCCGGCACGCCTGGGAGGTACTGCT
>Ga0075163_10002296_pt1 | contig 25802 bp, 38 predicted proteins | sample JI1023141ADNA_FD_71478 | JGI IMG/M metagenome (GOLD analysis project Ga0075163, IMG submission 71478) | Wastewater effluent complex algal communities from Wisconsin, to seasonally profile nutrient transformation and Carbon sequestration -... | ecosystem: Engineered > WWTP > Effluent > Algae... | reverse complement strand
TCCGATCTGTTCACCTCACTGTCGCCTGCTGAGCGCCTGTTTCAAGGTTTCACGAACTCGGGCAATCGACGCTACAAGCCGCACACGCTGGCGAACGTCATGGCGATGCTCAAGAAGGAAGTTAGAGGTGGCGAAGGATTCAACTATGGTGTCGGCTCGCTGCGCTCCAAGTTCACGCCGCAGTTCCGCAGCTTGAAGGACATCACCAACAACAAGGATCGGCTGTTGAGCGAGGATGAATTCAAGGTTGTAAAGGACGAGATTGACGAGGAGTTCTGGGACATTGCCAACAGCCTTGCGCCGTACAGTATCCGAGGCAAGGAGTTCGGTTGGGGCGACACGGTCATCAACATCATGGAAGACGCCGCCAAGATGGGCATTGACCGCGCGCTGAATGAGTACGGCGTTAAGGATGTGTCCGACGACATTAAGAACGACATGCGTCAGTTTCTGGGCAGGCTGCGCACGCTGCCCACGGAATACTTCGAAGCCAAGATCATGCGCGAGGTTGATCTGGCAGAGTTCAGGATTGCTGTTGCGCCAGAGGGCACTTCGCAGAAGGTGCTCGATGCGCTCGCGGCGCGCGGCGTCAAGGTCCGTACCTACAAGAAAGGCGATGACGCAACGCGTCGGCAGGCGATCAAGGAAGCCGCCGAGTCCTCGCCCGACGTGCTGTTCCGCCGCACCGGCGCCAAGCAGGACGGCAAGCTTGGCGAGCGAGAGGTGCGCGCCGAAGTGAACCGCCTGTTGCGCGAGTTCAAGACGCGGCCGCGGCTGACCGTGGTGCAAAGCTATGACCAGCTGCCGAAGGAGCTGCTGGCGGCGAACGAGAGGCGTGGCATCAAAGCAGGCGATGTGCGGGGCATCCAGTGGCGCGGCGGCATCTACTTCATTGCCGATGAGTATGCGGATCTGGAGACGCTGCGCAATTCAGTGCTTCATGAAACTGTCGTGCACTTCGGTCTGCGCTCTGTCATTGGTCATGAGGCGCATACCGCCATCCTCGATGGCATCGCGCGCGATCAGCCAATGGCTGTGCGCCGCCAGGGCAAGACCGAGTTTGGGGACAAGTTCGACTGGGATAACGATGGCATGCGCCGCATCGCGGCCGAGGAAGTTCTGGCTTACTACGCTCCGCAGTACCTAGCCTCGAAGCCCGTTCCAGCCGGCATCCGCGGCTGGGTGAAAGAATTCGTTGAGAAGCTGGAAGCGTTCCTGCGGCGTGTGTTCGGCGTGCCGAAGGAAATGAAGCTGCCCACCAAGTACAGCAAGGAGGCAATGGGCAGGCTGATAGACGATCTACAGACGTACCTGAAGGAAGGGCGCACCACGGACGTGTCGCCCGCTGCGCCCCCCATGGCCGAGCGCAATGCGCAGACCAAGACGCCAGAATTCAAGCGCTGGTTCGGCGACAGCAAGGTGGTCGACGAGAACGGCGAGCCGCTGCGCTTATTCCACGGCACCTTTTCAGACTTCAGCACCTTCGACGAAGGACGCCTCGGCGAGAATACAGACAACAATGCGTCTAGCAACGAGTATGCAGAAACGGCGAAAATAGGATTCTGGTTCAGCAACACGCCCACTGCAGACGGCCCTGACAGAATTCTGGCGGGGTACACGGCAGATATGCCCGTTTATCTGAAGCTTGAAAATCCTCACCATGAGAGGAACCTCGACTGGTTGGCCCAGGGGCTGCGCAGGATGACCGGAAAGGAATATCGTGACGAGCTTATTGAGCAGGGTTACGACGGAATAATTCTAGAAGATGAGGAGTTTGGAGGCACCAGCTACATCGCATTCCATGCCGATCAGATCAAGAGCGCTATCGGCAACCGAGGCACATTCGATCCAGCGAGCGAAAACATCCTGTTCGAGCGCGCCGAACCGCAGTCCGAGGTGATGCTACGCGAGATCCCGAAGAAGTCGGCCGAGGGACGCGGCTACGCGGGGATCGCCAACAAAGCCATCGACCTGTGGAACCGCAAGATCGGCCACAAGTACGGCGCGCTTGGCAACCTGCCGGAAGCGAAGTCCTACCTGATCGAGCGATACAAGGCGCTCGGTGGCCTCACGCAGGTGCGCGAGATCACGCGCGGCATCTTCGACTCCCTGTCGGCCGCGACGCCTGAAGATGCGGAGCGCGTGTACGCGTACATGACCACCGCCGGCGCGTCGCCCGACTCGATTGAGGACGAGAAGGTGCGTGCGGCCGCAATCGGTGTGAAGGAATCCATCGACCAGCAGGGGCAGGCATTGGTGCAGGCGGGCCTGCTGTCGGAGGAGTCATACGAAACCTACCGCGATCAGTACCTGCCGCGGCTGTACCTGCGCCACATCCTTGAGGACAACGGCAAGGGCCGGGCGATGGGCGCCGGCAAGCGCCTGTCCGACATGGGCTACCTGAAGAAGCGCAAGGACATCCCGGAGGAAACCCGCAAGGTCATTCTGGGCGAGATCACCGACCCCGCGTTCCTGGCCGCGTTCGGCGTCTCGCGCACCATGCGCGACCTGACCATCATGAACTTTCTGGAGACCATCGCCGGCAACAAGGCGTGGGTGCCGGAGAAGATGCTGCTGGAATGGGATGGGCGCCAGGTCTCGCCGTACTGGCTGCAGGCGGAGGCCAAGCAGCTGCGCAAGCAGGCTGACCACATCAAGAATTTGCTGATCGCCGGCAAGGCGCGTGCGATCGCCGACCGCATGGACACGCTGGCCAACAGCGCGCTAGAAGCCATGGGCGGAGAAGACCTGTCGGAGTTCAAGCAGATCCCGGACTCACCGCGCTACGGCGCGTTGCGTGGGCTGTACGTGCGCAAGGAGATCCACGAAGACCTGGTGGGCGCTCACCAGTTCGTCGAGACGGATTCGCTGCTGGAAAACATCTTCGGCCAGGGCGGCACCATGTCGAAGGTGACGCGTGCGTGGAAGACCAGCAAGGTGGCGCTCAACGTCCCATCGCATTTCCGCAACATGGCCGGCAACGCGATGATGCTGCACCTATCGGGCATGCAGGGCTGGCGCGTCCCGGATCGCATCGCGCAGGCGCTGCACAGCGTCATCACGAAAGACAAGTGGTTCGAGATTGCCAAGCGCTACGGGCTGAAGGAAGCGACGTTCGCGAATACGGAGCTGTACCGCATCCGCGACGAGTGGACACTGCTGCAGAAGTCCAAGCAGCCGACAGTCAATAAGCTGCATGCGATGTTCGCCTCGATCACCGATAAGGTGGGTGATGTGTATCAGTTAGAGGAGGCGGTTTTCAAGATCGCCAAGCTGATCGACGCCATGGAGCGCGAGGGTCTGTCCGAGGCAGACGCGATGATCGAGTCCCACAAGTGGGTGTTCGATTACTCGCTGGTGCCGCGCTGGGTGCGCTATCTGCGAAATGCGCCGTTCGGTGTGCCGTTCCTGTCGTACTCCTACTTCGTGATGCCGCGGCTTGCGGAGGTGGCCGTCAAGCGACCCTGGAAGTTCCTGCCGTACTACCTGATGGGCGTCGCCATCCAGCAGGCGCTGGTGAACGCATTCGGCGGTAGCGACGATGACTGGGAGAAGCTGAAGGCTGCGTTCCCCGAGTGGATGAAGACCAAGGGCGGCATGTACCTGATGCCGTACAAGGACTCGGAGGGGCGCTGGCAGGTGGTCGACCTGGGCTACACGCTGCCATGGGGCCAGATGGCCGACATGGTCAAGCAGATCGGTGCCGGCAACTTCCGCCAGACCGCAGATACCATGGGCGTACTGTCCGGCCCGCTGCCTGATGTGATTGCCGCATGGCAGACCGGCATTGATCCGTTCACGCAGCGGCCGATCGCGAACCCAGGCGATCCAGCATGGAAGCAGGCACAGGCGTACCTGGGCTACGCGTACAGCATGGCGGCGCCGGGCTTCCTCACCGGCAGCGGTGCGCTGGGCAAGGTGACGGATGCGTACACGGGCCGCGTCGACCCACGCTCGGGCGAGCCCACCATGACGAAGTCGCAGGCGTGGATGCGCCTGTTTGGCGTGAGCGTGTACCCGGTGGATCCAGAGGTGACGCGCAACCGCAATCTGCGCGCGATGCGCTTCGAGATTGATGAGGCGCGGCGGCGGATGGGCGAGCAGCTGCGTGATCGCAATCTATCTCCAGAAGGAAAGGCGGAGGTTCGCGCGGTGCACGACGCCGAGATAAAGCGTCGCGTCGAGGCACTGCGCAAATATCAGGAGGAGTCCGAGATACCCGATAATCTGAAACGCAAACACGATGACCTGACGTCACGAGTCGGGCCACTGCTGGATGGCAAGTCCAAAAAGGAAGCCGTTCAAGCTCTTCGAGATGCAGGACATCCGGCGTTGGCGTCATTGATAGACGACTTACCAGCCAAGCCGAGACGCATTGTCAAAGAGTCTTTGGCGGAACTGAGGGCGTGATTATGGGCGAGCTATTCAAGCAACTGGGCATGCTGTTCGTGAACAGCGTCTCCAGTGACGTGACAGCGGATGAGCGCCGCGGCGCGCAGGGGTTTCTGGTCAAGGTCGGCTGGCGCGCGGTCGTCATCGTTTCCTTGATATGGGGATTCGGTGGACTGGCCTGGATAGGCTTGGGCGGCGGCTTCGCACGCGCGGATGACGTGGAGCGGAAGATCAAAGAAGCGACGCGGCCACTGGAGAAGTCCGTGGAGGAACTGACTTTGCTACTGAAGGGGTCGCTGGCGGAGGCGAAGGCGGCGGAGATCCGTGCGCTGGTCTATAAGCGATGCACAACGTCTAATTATGGCGAGAAAGAGAGTTACAACAAGGAGATCGACCGCAAGCAGCAGGAACACATCAGCATCCGCGGTGCCACTTACCTTGAGCCACGTTGCGACCAGGTGATGTGATGGATGCAGAGAAAACCAGAAAGCTGATTGAGCGTCACGAAGGTCGCATCCCGTATGCGTATCAGGATTCGCTTGGATACTGGACCATAGGCGTGGGGCATCTCATAGACAAGAACAAGGGAGGTGGATTGCCGGCCCATATCATTGATGCGCTTCTCGATTACGATATCAGCACGCATTCAGAGGAGTTGTTCAAGGAACTTCCGTGGGTACGCGAGCTGGACCAAGTGCGTCAGGCAGTGTTGATCGACATGTACTTCAACATGCGCCGCGCTCTGCTGAAATTCGTGAAGACGCTGGGCCACTTCAAGGCCGGTGACTGGAATGCCGCGGCTGATGAGATGGTGAAAAGCCAATGGGCCGAGCAGGTCGGCTCACGCGCGACACGTCTCGCACAGATGGTTCGCACTGGCCAGTGGCCAGCATAGGAGAAAACGATGAACGAAACGAATATCTGGCTCGGACTGGGATTGGTCATCATCGGGATGATGGCGCACTTCGTGAAGAAGCTTGCCGATCTTGAGCAGACCGGCACCATCCTTTCTCCAATCACTTTCATTGCGCAGCGCCCCTACGCCACATTGAGCGCAGTGCTGGGTGGGCTGATACTCGCGCTGGTCGCCTACTACGCTGGTGAACTGTCCAAGCTTGCGGCCATCCTGATCGGAGTTGGGTGTTCTGATGCGTTCGATAGCTTGCGCGCGCGGGCGGTGAATAAGATGAAAGAGGCACCATGATTTTCGAACCTGGTCGCGATAGCCATGGCCGCACACCGTTGCTCGATGACGGCAAGCCGGTCTACGCGCGATGTGGGGACTACTATATCTCGCGTGCCGTGATGAGCTTTGGCATCGTCTCAGATGCCTGGTACAAGTCGGCAGGCATGGAAATCGCGCTGGACTTGGCCAGCGGTGTCACAGCAAGGCAGGCGGTAAAAGCCTGCAAGGATCATCGTGATGGGCTTCATCCTTCGGTTCCTTAGCGGCCCGCTCGGGCTGTACGCCATGATCGCCGTCGGCGTGCTGCTCGCCGGCTCCATCACATACGGCTACGTGCAGCATGCGAACGCCGAGCGCTACCAGGTCGAGCGCGACGCGGCGCGCAATGAGAACACGCGGCTGGTGACGGCCGTGCAGTCCAAGGATGGGATCATTGATGATCTGACCGCAGCGCTGCAGCTGTGGCAGACGCGCGCCGCGCAGAGCGCCAAGGCGAGCACGGAAGCTGGAGAGCGAGCCCAGAACTTTCAAACCCAACTCGGCGCGGCCCGTAGTCGCATACGCGCGCTGTCGGAGGCCGACCGTGCATTACCTGACTGCCAGAAGCTCATGTCGATGGATATTGCTGCCTGCCCTGGCGCTCTTGACGGGGTGCGCCAGTGGACCAGACGTTCTCTGGAAAGACAGGGTGATCGAGAAGCCGGTTCCGGTGGTGCAGCCAGTGGACCCACGCTTGACCGCTGATTGCGCGCCTGCAACGAACGTCCCAATGACAGGGGCGGTTACGGTGAAAGATTTGCTGGATCGGCTGGAGGCTGTTGAGATGGCGCTGGCGGTGTGTCGGAACGACAAGTCGGAGCTGCGGAAGTCGCAGCCCTTGCGGCCTTAGCGGCCAATTCGGACCGGAGTATCAGGCGGACGCCTGTCCCTGCGCACCAGTCGCAGAGTCGCCTCGACGGATCGTAATAGCCATTTCGACTGAACCAGCCTCGTCCTAGGCAGTTCGGGCAGGGGATGTCGAACTTCTCAGTCATCGCCACAAGAACGTGTGCTTGAACGTGAGCGGCGCTTGGATGCGCCCGGTGATGACGTGGGTCTGCTCGTCCTTCAGTACCCCGCGCGTGCCGCGCAGCGGCTTGTACAGGTCCAGCTTGCGCTGCACGTAGATGCCGGTGACGATCCGCAGGTTCTTCAGGCAGTCGCCAACTCGGCGATATGCCTCTGTGCTGGCACCAAGGATGCGACCGTTGAGTCCCTCCATGCGCCATCTCCATTGGTTGACGCCTGTTGTGCGGTAGATGGTGATGGTGACGCGCATTGGTGATCTCCGGTGGTGGTGATGTGGTTGGCGCGTTGCGCCGCTCTGTCTGCTGCTCGTTTATCGCGCAGGCGCTTGGCGCCGCGGCGTTTCTGTTCTGCGTACTGTTCCGGGTGAGTTATCCGCCAAGTCTTGCAGGCTATGCTGTGAGCCTTCTTGCCGGCCTCGGACTGCATGTATGCCTTGCGCTGAGCAATGATATGCGGACGCCGGCTGAGGATTAGATCGTATTCACGGTAATACTCGGCCTTGGCGATCCGGTTCTCTCGGTTGTCGTGCCGGATGCACACCTTGCACCGCGTCGTGTGCCCGTCGCCAGAGTCCTTTCGGTGGTAGAACCTACGCAGCGGCCACGGGCCTCCCCCGCAGCCGCTGCAAATCTTTCGACGATGCTCGCCCATTACTCTTCGTCTTCGTCCTCGTCCTCATCCCCTTCTTCGTCGCCCTCGCCGTCCTCATCCTCGCCTTCTTCATCCTGGCCGACGTCAAGTTCCTTCTGCTTGTCCTTGCCGTCTTTCTCCTCCGGATCCTTGTCCCAGAAGTCTTCCTGGGATGCTTCCAGGCTGAACTCGCGCTCCATGTCCATCAGGCGCCGCAGGCGTGCCGAGTATTCCTCCGGGTCGTCGTGGAACTGGATGGTCGCCTTGACGGTGATGTTGAACTTTCTGGCCAGCGTGACCTCGGTGATCTTCACCTTGCACGAATCCAGGACGATGGGCTTGGCACGGGCGGTAGCCTGGTCGAACACCGTGAAGGTGACGTTCTCGGGCTTGCGCGCGTTCTGCAGCGACATATACGGCGCGTTCAACTCGCCCTTCTCAGTCCAGACGATGTCGGAAAGCTTGCCTTCGGCCATGGGGAAAAGCGTATCGAAATCACGCTTGCCGCCGTTGTATGTGACGATCATGTCGCCCGCCGGCACCTTCTCCTTGCCGTGATTCTCGTTGCGAAAGTTGGCCTTGCCGAAGCGGCCAATGCGTTGCGGAACCTTGAATTTCATCGAGTTCTCCCCGTGGTTGTGATGCGTTACAGGTAATGTTCGAAACGAACGACTACGCCGTCCTTCTTGATCCTGGTGCCATCAGATAGCACCTGTCCGGCGGTGACGCGGTTGACCGTGTACTTCACCCAACGGCTGACTTGGTTCTTGGAAGCCTGGGCACGAACGCTGTTCTCCAGTTCGCTGCCTTCGACGATGAAGTAGTTGCCTTCCTGCTTGAGATCATCGAAGGGGTATTTCCATTTCGCCTTTGGGCTTAGCCCGTCGCGAACCTTGATGCGTGGGGATTTCTTCGTGACTTTCTTTGGCATGGCGCTCTTGGATTGAAGTGGTAACAGGAGGTAATACTATTGGGGCATGGCCCATTTGGTCAAACAGACCATCCCCTTGGACGGATAGTCGATGGCGCCCTTCGTGCGCATCGCACCCAGTGTGTTACCGAAGTGGCCACCGCTGTACCCGGTGACCTCAGTGATTTGCTCGCGACTCAGAGGCTCGGGGTACGCATCGACCAGCGACTGGAATATCTTGCGCTCCGCAGCAGGCATGCCATCCATCCACTGCTCGTGAATCGGGCGATCATCGTCCTTCATGATGGCCAGCGCCGAGCCTTGTGCCGTCAGTTGCACCGTGCCGTCGTTGGTCTTCTCCAGCAGGTTCGCCGTGCGCATGGCGCTGATGGTGTTGCCGTAGTGGCCGCCGCTGTAGCCGCAGATGGCAGAGAGCATCTTGCGGTCTGGTGCGCTGATGCCCTTATCGGCGAGCCACGCGAGGGCGTCCAGTATCTTGCGCTGCGCCGCCGGCAGTGCGTCACGATCACCATGCGGATCATCAATTACGATGTAGCCTTCGCCCTTCACCGGCGCCGAGCCGAATGGCTCGCTTACAGTGAGCGTGGCGCGCGGCCGTGGCTTGGTCTGTACTGGCATCGGTGGCCGTATCGCTGTCACCGCCGGCAGCGGTGGCAGTTTCTTGACGATCTTCTCGCCCAGGTCCTTGATGGCGCCCTCGATCTGGGTAATCGAGTGCAGCGCACCAGTCTGATATCCGGCCTTCATGCCCTCCTCGCGCCCGCGCGCGAATGCCAGGTCAATGGTTCGAGTGTCGGGCGCTGCGGGCGCTTTGGATGACAGCTCGCGCTTCAGTTGCGCGTTCTCCTTGCGCAGGTCCTCCATGGTCTTGATCTGCTGCTCGGCCTCCTTCGGCAGGTCCGCCAGTTGCGGCAGCACCTTGAGAATCGCTGCGGTGGGCTTCGGCGGCACCAGAATCTGCCGGCTGCCGGGCTTCGGGTGCGTGGTGTGCACGGGGCCGGTGCGGAACTTCACCACTTCCTTGGAGAACGCCGGGCCGACGATGTAGAACTCACCGGCATCCAGGTTCTTCAGGGACTGCATCGCCTCCTTGGTGGTGAAGCCAAGGTCGTCGGCGGCGCGCTTCACGTCGATGTCCAGGCCGGTGAGCCCGACCATCTTGTTCAGCAGGTCGGCCGCGGCATCCTTGTTGAACTTCGCGATGCGCTGCGTTGCGGCAATCAGCCCGAACCCGCGCTTGCGGCCGAGGGTGGCCATGTCGATCACCGATTGCAGGCTTTCGGCGCTGCCCTTCTCGGGCGCGAATAGGTGGGCTTCATCCAAAATCACCAGCACTGGGTGCCACAGTGACTTCGGTGCGGCCACCATCGAATCCAGAAATAGCTTCACGAAGTGGATTTGCTCGTGCTTCTTCAACTCGTAGATGTCGAGCACCGCAGAGACGCCCGTCTCCAGCAGCTTGCGCGCCAGCAGCGCCGCGGTCTTCGGGTGGGCCAGCGCATCTCCATCCTTCGCCGCGGCAATGATGAAGTCGTGCTTCTCGCGCAGCGAGGCGAACTCGCCCTCGCGGTCGATGACGATGATCTGCACACGTCCGGCACACTGCTCGATGATCCGGCGCAGCGCGTAGGACTTGCCCCCGCCGCTTGCCGCCTGCAGCAGCAGTCTGGTTTCCAGCAGCCGGGTGATGTCTATCTCAATGCCTGGGCCGATGGATGGTATTTTCATATTTCTTTCCAGCCGAATAATTGCTCGACACCGTAGCAGTTCTTGGTCTGACTCTTTGGGATCTCAATGATGGTGCATTCGTACTCATCCAGGATCGCGAGCACCATGTCCGCCTGCTTGATGAAGGTCTCCGCGCCATCAATCTTGGCGTTCATTTCCTTCTTCTTCGTGGCCAACACGCTGGCATAGATGTCGTTTCCGCCGGTCTTCTTGCGCTTCACCACCGTGGCACGCATCTCAAGCTTTGCCAGCTTCAGGCGCATCGCGTGGAGGCTCTGTCGTGTCTTCCCCTGCGCATCCTTCGTTGCCGCGCGGATCTGAGCCAATGGGTTCTCGGTATCGTTGCCGTGATCCAGGTACTGACCGAACGCATCCGCCAGCATGCTCATGGCGGCATGCTCGATCGTGTCCTCGCGGTTGTCCTGTCCGGTGCGGTCGTAGCGGGCGCGCTTCTCCGGGTCTTTCAGGATGCTGTACGCCTTGGTGATGGCGGTCATCTTCTCGGTATCCCCATGCGGTCTGTCAGGATGGTGCAACTTCGACAGGCGCCGGTACGCCGCCTTGATGGTTGCAAGGCTCGCGTCCGGCGCTACTCCAAGCACTTCGTAGTGGTTCACTGTGGTTGCTTCATGGCGAAGTAAACCTCGATGCAAGCCTGCACGTCGGCCATGGCACTGTGCGCATCGACCAGATCCTTGCCGGTGAAATGGCGGTATGCCTCCCCGAGGTTCGCGCTCTTGTAGTGCGTGCGTCCAACGGCCAGCATTCGCTCGGTCGGTGGAAGTTTGAGGATGGGGGTGGAGAGTTGCTGGGTGCATTCGGCATAGCCCTCCTTCCACGCATCTGCCGTCATAGCGGTGTGGCCGTGGCGCAGCAATGCGATGCGAATAATTCTGGCGTCGAACGACTCATTGTGCGCGATGCGCGGGCGCCCACCGTACAGTTCCATGAACATGTCCAGCGCGAGCCATTCAGGTATGCCGACGTCCGCTGCGCGCTCGGTGGTGATGCCATGAATCTTGGCTGTTTCGTCGGGGATGCTCCAGCCGTTCGGCCGCACAATCACGTCCATGCTGGCAATTGTCTTGCGCGTGTCGGTATCCACCAGGCATGCAGCCAGCTGCACGATGTGGGGCTGGCGCGGGTCTTCGCTCGGCTCTTTGAACAGAGGCAGACCCTGAGTTTCGGTGTCGTAGAAGAGGATGTTCATGGTTATCCTTGGCGCAGGCCGGTTTCTTGGAATACCTCGATCGCGCCGTTGCCGACGACGCCCATCGCGCGTTCCTTCATCGTCGAGACGATGCGGTTGATCGCCTTCTCATCGACCAGCAGGAACTGATCATTGAGCTTGGATTTGTCGACCAGCTTCCATTTCCAGACCTTCGGGCGGCTCAGGCCCGCGACCTCGACCTCCTGGACCTCGACCTTTTCGGCGACCACGTTGGCTGCCTCCTGATCGAGCTGGCGCTGGCGGGCGTCGGCCTCGGTCTTCAGTCGCTGGTTCTCGCGCTCGGCCGACTCGCGCTCCTCCTCGGCCTTGAGCTGGGCGGCGCGCGCCTGGACCGCGAGCCGGCGCTGCTCGGCGGCATCAGCGGCGGCCTTGGCGGCGGCCTCCTTGTCCCCTGCGGCAGCTGCTTCGGCGGCCTTGCGCTTCGCCTCCTCCTCCTTGGCACGGGCTTCGGCCGCCTCGCGCGCCTTGCGGTCCTCCTCGGCCTTGGCGGCAGCCGCAGCACGCTCGCGCTCACGCTCCGCCGCGGCCGCGCGCTCGCGCTCTGCCCGCGCCTCGGCCTCCTTGCGCTCGCGCTCCTTGCGCGCCGCCTCATCGGCCTCGCGCTGCTTCTGGGCTGCGATCTCACGCTGTTTCTTGTCGTAGTCCTCCAGTTTTGCGGTGACAATCATCCCGGCGCGACCCAATGCCTCCAGCGCTGGCTTGAAGAACTCGTCCACTCGGCGCCCAGCCTCTAAGGATGGCGCCTTGAGCTTCACGCGCTGTTTCTCCAATTCGTCGTATCGGCTGCGGATGAGGGCGCGCGCCTCGGCGGCCAACTTGTACTGATCCGGGTCGGATACAACCATCGCACCGGCTTTGCTCAAGAACTCAGTGGCGCCAGGCATGAGCGGCGCCGGTGTCGGGATTGTGATCTCCACCAGATTGGTGGATGGTGCGTCCAGGACATCGCCCTGTTTTGGGGCGTCATTCTTCTTCGTTGCCATCTTATTTCGCTCCAAGTCGTTCAACGGCCATGTGGTAGTTCGCTTCAACGTCAATCGGCGGCTCGCTCAGCCCGCGTTGGTCGAAGGTGGCGAGGGCGACATCCCATGCCGCGCCCAGTTCGTCCATGGACTTGGCGCGCTTCATGGCCGCGATCAGGTCTGAGTCGGTGACATCGGCGGTTGGCGCTGTGGCGGCAGTCGTGGTGGCCACGGGCTCATCCCATGGCTCGCGCTGGCCGGCGCCACCGGAGCCGCTGGCGACAGCGCTCACCGGTGGCTGCCTTGGGGCATGCGCGGCGGGGGCGTCACCGCGCTGCGGCTGCGCCTTCTCGGCTTCGGGCGCCTTTGCCGCGGACACGGTGGTCGACGCGCGCTGTTTGAGCGCGTCCTTGGCCTGCTCGGTACGAGACGTTGGCCCCACGGTCGCCACCACGCGTTCATCGTCCATGATGCGCTGGGCCTCATCTTCGTCGTAGATACCAGCGAAGCCGAAGGTCACGCGCCCGGCCTGGATGATCGACTTATGCCGCATCATCCGCTTCGTATGCGACTGCCATGGCGTCGCAATCTCGTACCATTGGCCGTCATTGTTCTTCGCGTTCAGCGACTGGCGGTACACCTCATCGAAGAACTCCACGACCGCCTGTTGATGCGAGCGACCCTTGCGGAAGATGGTCACCTCCATCCATTCCCAGCACGGCTTGTGCTTATGCTTGCGGGTGGACTCATCGGTAATCATCGTCTCCGGCGTTCGAATCTCCATGCCGTCGAAGTCTGGATGCTCGTTGATGATGCGGATCCAGCCGTCGACCGACACCACAGGCACGATCCCACCGCCCTTGTCGGGGTAGGCATAGATTTCTTTGGTGAACGGGTTGAGTCCGTACTGGTCGGCAACGATCAGCAGTGCCACCAGTTGTTCGTTGGTGATCGGCGGCGCATCGGCCTTCTGCCCACGGAAGCAGGTCGCTTTCAGAGTGTCGACCAGCAGGTCGGAGTCCACGCCGAATTTCTCGCCGAATTTCTCGAACAGGCGCTGCTTGCCCGCCGGCTTGGCAACGGCGGGGGCCTGATTTCCAGCACCGGCCGGCGGCGGCATGTTCGAGCGCCCCTGGTTCTCGGTGCGGGTCTGCTGCGGACGCGAGCTGTAGCTGCTGCGCTGTCCAGTGCGTTGTTCGTTCATGCGTTCCTCACTTGATCTTGTTGAGTAGCACGCGCACGACGGATTCCTTCGTGAAGGCATCGGCGATTGCTGGGTTTTCCTTGCGCAGCCGCGTCACGTCAATGGCGCTGCGGTTCTGGGCCTTGAATGTGTAGAGCAGCGTGCCGTCGCGCGCCTTCAATAGGGCAGCCTCCTTCATGAATTCCTTGACATGGAAGGCCAGGTCTTCTTCCTGTTTTTCTAGGACTTTGCGCTGTACCTTAACGTTGGCGAGATCGTAGGCGGCTCTCTCGATCTCGATGCTGGCCACGACCTCGGTGCCGAAGTCGGATGGGTACAGGATCTTCAGGTCATCGGCGTCCTGCGGCGGCGGCGGATCCTTCTCCATGACCCGGCGCATGAACTCGGCCTCACCTGCTGTGAGCAATTGGATCATCTCTTCGTCACGATCAACGCGATACACCCGGAATTCTCGCTGCGCCAGAATGACAGGTACCCATGCATGCCTCACCCCAGGCAAGCAGGCGAATGAGTGATGGACTTGGTAGAGATAGGCCGCCGGAATTGCGTCTTCATCTTTGCCCCACTGCGACCATTGGCCCGAGGTTTTAGCCTCTACAAGGCCGCCATCGGATGCAAGACCATCAATCGTCGCGCGGCGCCACGGCACTGAACGATCCACCATGGGAGTCTGCCGGTCGCCGACCCACAGCCCGGTCTCTTTCTCAAATAAGCGAATGACAGTCGGCTCCAATGCCGTGCCAACCATCATGGGCAAAGTCTCCTCGATAGGATCTGCGCCATCGACCTTGGACTTATAGAGCTGAAGCGGCGTGTAAAATGATGACAGGCCCAGAGCGGCGGCGCTTTCCGATGCGCCCAGGTAGCCGCGCCGTTCCAATAACTCGGCAGCCGAGAAAGGCATAGATGTATCCCCGTGGTGGTGGGTGTGGCAGTGATGAGATCGAATCGACTGGACGGATGGTATTACCGACTATTACCATTCGTCAATGACGAAGATCATCACGGAACTGGAATCTGCGGCCGCGAAGCATGGTGTACAGGTCAAGGAGGTGAGCCCTGGTCACTTCCACCTGATCGGTAAATTGCTCGTGAATTACTGGCCAACAAGCAAGCGCCGCACAGCGTACGTGACGGCGACAAGGGAAGGACGCGAGCGCGTTACGCCCAAAGAGGCAGTCCAGATGGCGCTTCAGCCACCGCCGCTTGTCGGCACAGAAGGGCGCCGTAAGCACCGCGCTCGCGATGGCGCCCAATTCAAGAACCTGTGGTATCGGCAGAATGGTCTGTGCTGCTGGTGCCGCGAGCCGATGCTCGAAAACACAGACCCGGATAATCCGTTGCGCGCGAGTTGGGAGCACAAGATCCCGTTGGCGCGTGGCGGCCTCGACAATCCCAATAACCTCGCCCTCGCGCACAAAAAGTGCAACAACGATCGAGGGCACAACATGCCGGAGTTGAAAGAGTGAAGGAAAAATTCAGCCAGTACACCGCGCGCTCGGAAATGAGCGGTTTTCATTGGGCAACCTGCCCGCGATGCGCGGAGAGCGTCGTGTTCGCCACGGTGAAAATGAAGAATCACTCCTTCGACCCAAAGCCGGTATCTGGTGGCTCCGAGCTGGATCCCATTTATTCGAGACACTGGTGTGCAAAAGAGCCCGTGTCCTGAATCCGCCGATTCACCGCAAAGTAATACCGCAGTACAACAATCACGGAAGGGGAGGAGGTAACCACCATGGCAGAGATTTACGTAAACGGCGCGCTGGTCGAGTACCTGGGCGTCGATGAGCTGCGGAAAGCACTGCGGCGTGAGCACCGGCGCGCAACTCGGCAGGCGCTGCAGGAGTCCCACACGAAGCTGCGCCGGCTCACCGGAAAGCGAATGAATTCAATGGTTAGGGAAGTTGGACCCCTGGCCAATCTCCCACATATCGCCGATCCCTCGGCGCCATAACTCAACCGACACGGGGCGGTCAATCCCGTTGCTGGCCTCATTCTCCTGTGCCATAAACGCAAAACGCCCCGACCTTTCGGAAGGGGCGTATGCGGCCTCGGTTACCAGCCGGGGACTTCTGTAGGCAAAAGCGGTGCCGTACAGGGCGAGATATTACATCACCGGGGAGGTGGTGGCATCTCATGCCCTCAATCCACCCCGCCAACGAAAGTTCCCTGGTCATCCGATCCGCATGCACCTCGACGTTCATGCGTTCTCCGCAATTGCGGGTCTCGCTCCGGCGTCGTTGACCGGCCGTAGGAGGGGACACTGCAAACGGCCACCTGACGAGGGGTGCAGTCGCGTCTATTGGGATGCCCTGGCGTTAAAGCTTGGGCGCGCATACCAGTACCGCGGCTACATCGTGAACACAGCGCAGAGACCGCGTGAGCGCGGGAAGGGTTCACCAGCTTGGGTCGCCACAGATAACCAAGCCGAGAGCTGCATACCTATACGGACACCCCGAGGGCAGTAATCGAAGCCGAGATAACTGGAAGCACACTCCAGGAGTCTCGGCATGCTCAAAACTGCTCCCCAGCCGTTTCCCAAGAGCAGTTAATAGTCGGTGCCATATGATCGAGAAGAAGATAGCTAAGAAGCTCTACAAGAACTACGAGCGCAAGTTGCTTGAGCATTTGCAGCTTTCTGAAGGCAGCACATTGAACCAAGTTTGCTCTAGGATTTTAGTGGTAACCGGATGGGGTCACGCGGCTCTTGCTGCGCGAGGCCATTACATGTTCGTGGCAAAATACTGCAGATATCATGGTATTGCCTCATCTGAGCCTTTACCGAAGAAGGTAGTGCGCGGTAACGCACCGACAAGAAAACCAGTTGTTCACTCTGGCGCGATGTCATGGCGCGATTCTTCGAGGATTTTCTTTCAGAGCGATGCGTGGCGGAAGCTTCGCTACAAGGTATTGCAGAAGCACGGGGCCAAATGCCAATGCTGCGGTGCTCGGCGAGTGGATGGGGTGATAATTCACGTTGACCACATAAAGCCAAGATACAAATTTCCAGAGCTGGAATTGGTTGAGGAGAATCTGCAGGTTCTTTGTGAGGACTGCAATTTTGGAAAGGGTGCGTGGGATCAAACGGATTGGCGTGAAGCGGGGGTAAAGCACTTCAAATCAATCTAGTTATTGACATCGGGTAATACAAGGTAATAGTCTCGCGCCATGCCGAAGCCAGTACCAGAACCTTGCTGTGAATCGTGGAGCGATGCGCACCATTCGGGGACCGACTCAGAGGGATACTCGGCATTGGTGTTCTATCCTGCGCCGGCAATGCCGTTTATTGGGATGGACCTTCCGGTAGTGAGGTACTGCCCATGGTGCGGTGAGAAGAAGAACAATGGCAAAGCTATTTGAACTTTCGAGCGAGTGGCAGAAATGGGTGGACTCTCGCCCTGAACTGATCAAGTCGATGTGTTCCAAGTGGCAGCCGAACATCCTGTATCGACTGAAGACGACAGGGCAAGTCGTGACGCTGTATTCGTTCAGTGAGGACGGCACCGTCACCGTTGACGTCACGAAAATTTTCAACTTACCTTTGCTTTTCGAGCGACGTGTCTTCGGAATTGATCCGAATGAACTGGAAGAATGCGATATCCCTGATTTTGCCAAAGACGCAGTGCAATCATGGCTGCAATCAGAGTGAGGGAGTTTCCATGCTGAAGTTACGAGACGACGTGATGATCATTCTGGCAGTGCCGCTTGGTGTTGCCATTGCCCTGGTTGCTATTAGTTGTGCCCAGCGGGATCGTGACGCAGTAGCATCGCCGCCGGTGCCATCACGCGTGGTCGACCAGTTCACGATGCCCGGCCCGGGTGGCTACAACTTGAACGTCACCGAGTTTCGCGACTCCGCTGGGAATATCTGCGTCTACGTGCAGAAGAAGTTCTCTGAGGGCGTGCTGAGCTGCAGCCCGCCGATCATTTTCCAAGAGAGGGATCCAGAATGATCCGCGAGAAAGACGCGTGGGACGAGTGGGATGAGATGGAGGAGTATGGCCCTATGGATCTTGAGGACCAGCTGGATGCTGCGCTCGATCAGGCATTTCCCCCGATTAAGGCAGCCAAGCCATGATCTGCGTGTGTGGATACGAGCATCGCCGCACTGAAGAGAAACGGCCCTCTGGAAACCGCATCACTACCTTCACATGTACCTCGTGCAATCGCATTGAAACCGAATTGCGCTCACGCAACGGAGCGCTGATTCGATGGAGACACTTCGTTGCAAAACCTACCGGAGATGGAAATGGGGAATCGGAAAATTTCTTTGGGATGGATATTGCTCGCCTTGGTGACGACCGCAGCGTGGTCTACGAACAAGACACCCACGCCGGCGCCATCACCATCATCGAGTAGCGAGGCGCAGGCTATTTCGGCGTCACAGTCGAGCGCAGTGGGTATCGGACTTGCTCATGGAGGCAATGCAGATGCGAACGCGAACGCAATCGGTATCGGTGGAGCAGGCGGTAAAGGGGGGCATGCTGACGCCAGAGCAGCGGGAGGAGCTGGTGGGGATGCTTCGGCTGCACAGACACAGACGGCAGAGGGTGGTGCTGGCGGCGCTGGTGGATCAGCCAACAACGCGGGCAACGCGCAAAGCCTGTCGGTAAGCCACCGAGCCCGGCTTCAGGCGCCCAGCATCTCGGCGCCGGCTGTTTACGCCTCTGCTGTGTGTGCTTACGGCTGGAGCGCTGGCGTATCAATTCCTGGAGGTGGTCTCAGCGGCGGGAAGTCCAAGATCGACGTCGACTGCAATCGACGCGAAGCTGCGCGCGTGCTCACCGCGCTCAACCCGCACTTGGCTCTCAAGGTGATGTGCTCGGACCCACTGGTGGAGGAGGTGGCGGACGTGGACGCGGGTGACTGCGAATACATCGAGGACATCCGTGTAGAGGCCACCTCATCGAAGCAGCCGGTGCAGCCGCCGTTCGATGACAGCAAGTATGCGACCAAGGAAGAACTGGCGCGGGCTTTCAAGAAATCGCAGGCCAAGTGAATTGGGCGCCGGCTTGTGTGACACACAGTGCCGGGCCTTCTAACGAGGGTCCGGGTCGCGCAGGCCGGCTCTCATCTACCAAGGGGAATTAGATGGCGACCGCAGAAAACGAAGTCATCACGGGCGATGACGATGCCGAACAGACGGTGCTCTTCCGCAAGGCGATGTCGATGCTGGCGAAGTCCCAGCAGATGATCATCGATGCGACCGCGATGCTGGAGTCGATGACCGACAAGTCCAAGCGCAAGATCAAGGTGCAGGACGAAAACGGAGAGCCGACATGGACGTACCTAGTGAAGCAGGGCATCCCGAAGGATTTCCGGCTCACGAAGAAGTTCATTGCGTATGCCGCCGAGTACGGCTTCGATGAGCGCTCGGCCGGGATTCTCATGAACGGCATGGGAACCTACGAGGGGTTCATCAAGTATTACCGGCGCGTTTCCGGCCAGAGCAATGGCAAGTGGACGCACTGGTCACTGGTCTGGGAAAAATGGGTGAGGAAAGAACGTGAGCGTAAAGACCAAGCAGCGAGCGGCGCGCGTCAAGGAACAACAAGATTCGATCAGCAGAGAACGCGAGGCTGAGGAATCAGCCGAAAAGAAAATCCTCCATGTGTGGAAGTGCTTCGACCAGGTGTATGGAAAACGGTGGACCGAAAATTTCGGGAACGATCCGTGCGGCAAATACAAGGATGCCGCTGGCGTCCAGAATCCCCGCATGGAACTGTGGCTCGACACCGTCAAGTACATGTCCTGGCCCGACCTCAATCGCACCATCCGCAAGATTTCCAATGCACCGAAGGAAAGCGAGTGGTGGTTGCCAGACCTGCAGTCTTTCAAGCAGTACGCTCGGTCAACAGTTGATCGAGGCCCCGTCGTCGAGCGTGAGCCGGAGGTGTCATGGGTAGTCCTGGCCTGCAACATGTACTTGTTCAGGACGCTGCTGAGCCATGGCCCTTTCAGCCCAGAGTCGCTGCAGGAGATGAAATCGGCGATGTACGCGGTGAGGGATGTGTTCGAGATGATGCGGCTGGATCCGTATACGACGGACGTCCCCTCGGAAGCGCGCCAGGAGAAGATGGATACCGAGACAGCTATCCAGTGCCAAGTCGTGAAGGACGAGATTCGCGAGAAGATACGGGCAGCGTTCGCGCGGCTGAAGGTGCGTCCGCCGACGCCGGAGGAGAGCCGTCAGATGACGCTGCACTGTCGCTCGCCCCGGCCGCGCTCGCCTACTCGGGCGAGCTTGAGCTTACCAACGCCGACTGGAAACTTGGCTCTGGAAGAACCGTCGAATTCCGTCTGATCGAATCCGCCGACACTGAGAGCCACGTGAACCCGTTCAAACAGTTCGTCAGGCGCCGCAATGGCAAGGTGGGCCAGCGCTTCATGGCTGCCATCGTGCCGGTGGGGTTCGATGAGCCTGCGTATTCCGGTGAGGTGATGCTGGCTGGATGGGCGGACACGGAGAAGGGCAAGACGGCGCGGTTCTGGTTGGATGAGGAGGCAGATCGCCATCCGTTCGCCGGCTACGACAAGCGCAGCTCCAAGCCAGGCTCCCTGTTCATGGGCGCCTTTCGGCTGCTGAATGATGACCAGACGAACGGCGACGCGACCGAGCAGGCCGAGCAGCAGCAGGTCGGGCGCCGGCTCAGTTCGCAGATTCACCTGATGGTCACTTCCCCGCTGTTCTGTCAATTTCTCACCGAGCGCAACAGCAAGACCGCGAACCTGCAGGCGCAGGGTCTGCGCTGGGACTCGATGCACAACGGGGAGATGATGTCCAAGGCGTTCGTGAAACGCTTCCTGGGCATTGAGAGCTTGGCCGACCTGGACCGCGATGCGCCGAAGGCCGAGCGATTCCACGAGGTATTCCGCAAGCGCTTCCTGAAGTGGAGTGGAGGAGATTCACGATGATTCCGAACATTCAGACGAACCCGGATACGCTGGTGGTGGCCGCCGCCCACGACCTGCTGGCCGCCTGCCAGGCGCAGCACGAAGCGATCGACCGACTGTTCGTGATGCTCATGGAGAAGACCAAGGACGAGGAGCCGCACTGTTTCTTTCCCTCGCAGTGCGGCCAACCGTGGGCTGCGTGCAAGCAGGGTGCGGCGGCGATCAGAAAAGCAACCGGACGATAGGAAACAAACTCTATGCCGCTCGACATCAAGAAGCCGAAGAACTATCGCCGCGCATGGAATGGTGAGGATGCGGCAAAGCATCTGCACGATGAGTGGACCATCACCGTCTGCGACGCGTGCAACTGCGCCACCTGCTGGCAGGGCGAATTTTACTGCGACCGAGCGAAGTCGGCCGGAACGAAGGACATCACCATCTCCGAGGCGCGAAAGCTCAATCGAGAGAACCCGACGTATTGGCTGAATGACGAGTCGATCAAACAGCGACTAGCCCACGGATAGAACTATGGGCGAACAACTCGATACCCCCGAATCCCACAATCCCATGACGATGCAGGACGTGCGCGCGTGGCTGCGCTGGATGGCTCCGAGTATCCGCCGCTTGGTGTCCATGGGAGAAAAGCAGGCGATGCAGGTCGAGTTCGCCTATCGCGCATGGTATGCGAACCAGAGTGATCCGAAGCTGGAGCACGAACTGCTCACGGTCGTGAAGGACTACATCGTGCGCGATCACACGCTGACCGAAATCGATGATCTGCAGCGCCGGTTCGGGCACAGAGTGGATGGTGAATCGAAATGACGTGCACGCCGATCAAAATCGGCTCGATGCGCGCCATCGTCTGCACACGGGGGCGAGGCAAGAAAGTGAAGCATTGCTGTGCGTGCGGTCGACAGTCCTTCCTGCTGTGCGACTGGAAGGTCGGCAGCGGCACATGCAGCGCGCCGTTGTGCGATATCTGCACGTACTCGCCATCGAGGGGTCGGGATCTCTGCCCCGAGCACAAGAAAGCGTGGGATGCGCATCCGCGCAATCCGCTCAATAAACCGAAGGACGCATCCGTATGAAGCGCACCGCACTCAAACGCACGCCCATGAAGCGCTCACGCAAGAAGGCGGTGCCGAAGGAGATTCGTGATCACTGGCAGAACGTCGTGAACCTCGGGTGCATCGTCACCTTCGATCCGACCGCGACCATCCACCACGTCCATGGTGGCTCCATTCGCGCCGAGTTCGGTGAGCAGGCCATGCCGGGCATGGGCCAGAGGCAGAACCACTGGCTAGTAATCCCGCTCCACCCGCGGCTGCATACCGGCATCGACGGCATCGACACCGACGGCCAGGGCGTTCCCGCGTGGGAGGCCAGGCACGGCTTGCAGTCAGTGTTCCTTCGCCAAGTGCGAGACCGCATCAAGAGCCGCTATGGCTACTGTATTTTTGAGAAGGCCGGTCTCAATGTGTAAGTGCACACCCGAGGTTCGCGCGCCATTCTGCGGCAAGCCAGGATGTGAGTGGCCGTCCAAGTCCATGGAGTATCGCGTGAAGACACAGATTGAAGGCGTACAAGCCGATAACGAGCTGATCTGTGGGCGGCTACTGGGCTTTGAGAAGCTTCAGGGGCAGCACGAGCGTGGTTACGACAAGTGGCCAGCGCAGTGGTCAAATCCACTGCGCCCGCAGGATGGAATCTTCGATACGCTTTTCTTTGTCACATGGGATGAGGTCGGCCTGATCCTAGATTCTTTGGTAGCCAAAGGCGTGTACGTGTCGGTTCATCACGGCGAAAGCGGTGACGATTGGAAGGCGGTTCTTCATTGGCAGCGGTACGAAAAGATGAGCTGCAAATTTGGTGCTAGCGGTCCATTGGCGATCCGCGCCGCCGCCCTGCGATATCTGAGCGCCACCACATGAACAAACAGCATTTCAACAATTTGACGCCAACCGAAGCCGAACTGCTCGCACTGCTTTCAGAGGAGTGCGGCGAACTGGTGCAGGCAATCGGGAAGATCCTGAGACACGGGATTGACAGTTGCCATCCAAAAACCCGCGTCAGTAACCGGCTTGCGCTCGCAAAGGAGATGGGCGATGTATTTGCCGCGATGCAGTTGATCACGGATCACATGCTGGTGCATCCAACGTCTGTTGAGGAGGGTTGCCAGGATAAGCTGGCCAATATTCAGCAGTATTTGCACCATGCTGCGGTGAATCAGGTGTCGCCCACATGAACGAACAAGCCTCTTTCCTGGACGAAGAACCGGAAGCGGACCTGGAAATCGTCCAGCGTCCAAACGCCGTGGTGCGCAACGGTGGCCCGCAGCTGCTGCGCGGCCTGATGCTGCCGCTGTGCCCGTCGTCGAACCGCTATTGGACCCAGATGATCATGCCCAAGAAGGGCACCTCGTATCCCATCCTGCTCACCAGCATGCGCCACATGCTTTCCATGCTGCGCTCGATCCAGTTCCAGAGTAGCGACGCGAAGGCGTATGTGAAGACCATCAAGGAGCTGGCGATCCAGCGCGGCTTCAGGTTCATGACGGAGAAGCCGCTGCGCGTCGAGGTTGTGGTGTGCCCCCGTGACCGGCGCGAGATTGACGCGCACAATTACGAGAAGGTGCTGTACGACGCGCTGCAAGAGGCGCAGGTGTACGTGGATGACAAGCAGATCGTCGACTCGCGCTGCCGCTTGGGACCGGTGATCAAGGGGGGGCGCATAGTCATCTCAATGTGGGAAATCGATCACAGCCCTGACAGTGTCCTGAAAGAAGCATGGGGATGAGCGAGCCAGCCAATGCGTAGTCATCAAATCAACACTCTTGCCGCGATCTATATCGTCATCTGCGCTGCCATCGTTGTGGCCGGCGTTTTATGGAGCTGAACATGAGCATACCGAGAACTGCTGTAATCATCCCTTGCTACAACGCGGAAAAGTGGATCGAACGTGCGATTAGGTCCGCTCTGTCGCAGACGGCGCCAGTACGAATTATCTGCATTGACGACGCGTCAACTGACGCAACGGCGGATGTGATCTTGCGACTGCGTGCTGAAGATTCAAGGGTGCTTCTGCTTCGGCACTCAAGCAATCGCCGGCAGGGTGCCGCCCTGAATACGGGGCTTGGGTACGTGCGTGACATGAACAGTTACGACAAGTCTTGGTCCATCAGTCGGTACAGTTACGTCGCATTCCTAGATGCCGATGATTTATGGGAACCAACCAAGGTTGAGGAGTGCATTCGAGTCATGGAAGGCAATCCTGCCGCAGTGATGGCATACACCAACGGCTGGCAGATCGGCCCAAGCGATGAGCGATACCAAGCGTTGATGCCAACCGGGCATGAGCCTCCGACCAGCGACCAGCTGCTGCTGAATCCAGAAATGAGCCCTTCGCAGGTGCTCCTGCCAGTAAATATTGCGGTGCGCACGCTGTTCAAAGAATCGCTAGTACCGAATGACCACGATATATTTTTGCGCTTGCGTGAGATGGGAGAGTTTGCGTATGTCGATGCCAAGCTCTCGCACTACCGCCGACATCCAGCTCAAATGAGCGCATCCCGTGGCATGTGGGAAGGTGGATGGCGCGTTCTTTGGGATACCTGGTGCCGCTCGCGCGAGCGCTACCGCAGTGTGACCTTCATTCGCCGTGCTGCGGTACTCATGTACCGCCTTGGTGAGCACGACCGAAATCAGGGGCGTCATCTGCGATGGTTAGCTCGCTGGGGGGCTGCAGCGATGCTTGACCCAGCTCGGGCGCTGCGGACGGTTTTAGCTGCTCCCCAATCCACCTCGACTCAGGAGCAGACATGACCCGCATTGCTTGGCTTCTCGGCAACTGGCTGGCGCAGGTAGTGTTCGCCTTTCGTGTTGGCTATCGGGACGGGTCAGGTTTGCGGCCTGGAACGCGGCCGCAGATATTCAGAGGCGAGTCTAAAGCCGGAGGCAGCCGTGATTGAACAATACAGCCAGATGCCGCCCGACCACATCAGCGGACCCGCGCAGCTGTGCCCATGCTTTCAGTGCGTGGCTGAAATTGCGCGCATCAACGAAAGCCTGCGGTCGGCCAAGATGCGAGACTTTGATAGTGCGGGAGCGAATCATGACTGAGTCATTCAAAGACAGTCCAGCTTTTGCAATTCGCGGCGGCAAGCTGTGGATATCGGCGCTCAACGTCCCGGACCATCCTGCCTATCAAGAGCGATCACGCGGACGCTCAGTGATGGTATTCGCTGGAGCTGGTCGCCTGGAGCTTACGATTAGCGAGGCACGGGCACTTCGAGATTGGATCTCGTCCGTACTGCCTGTCAATGACGGCGGTAGTGCGGGAGGAAGTCGTGAGTAGAAAGCCGTCTGATGCGACCCGGCTTCGCGCAGCCAAGCGAGTCAACGCAGATCTTGAGAAGACGCTTGCGGCACTGAGGATTGAGCTATCGCAATACCGAGGTCGAGCAGGCAAGGCCGAGCTTGAAGTGGTCGAATGGAAGAAGCGATTCGATCTTCTGCTGGCCAGAGAACCGTCCAATGGAGAAGCGACTCGATGAGCGCTAAAGAATTCCAGGCCATGTACTGCGGAACCTTTGAGGTTGATCAGCGGCTATTTGACCTGGGCATGCAGTATCACCATCGATGCGACGCTTTTGATGATGCTGTGTGCACAGGGCCGACCGGCCGAGATGGCGTGCTGCCGGCGAATGGCCACGAGATGGCGCTGATAAATCGCAATGCTGCCGATGTGCGGCGCGATGTCGTCCGGCTCGGCGAGAAGATGGGCTACACCAAGCCGCAGATTGCGGATGCGATACGGCGAGCTGGGGACAGCGCAGGAGAAAGCCGGTGACTGGAGTCGAGCTGTGCATGAGCATGATGTGTCACGCGGTATGGGGTGACCACACCGCGCAGCGCCGGCCAAGCGAAGTGAAAGAGGCGCTTAAGTTCTTTTTCACCGATGAAGAGATTGCGGAGGCGCTTGCCATTATTACTGGGCGGCAGGATGCAAAGCAGCTGGGAGCTGCTGTAACCGTGTCCGATCATCCAGTAGGCCAGTGATGCAGTCTTTCCAGATCGCCGATGGCGCTGCTGCACTGGTCTGAGAATCGAATGTAGGAGCGGCGCGCCAGGTCGAGGCCCTTGGCGTCCCCGCTGCGCGCTGCGTCCTGGATAGCCGTTATGGCTGCGTTGAGCATCTTCCAGCGCTTTAACCAGCGAACACCCTCTGGCGTGCGTTGTAGGTTTTCGGCAAAGTGCTTCAGGTCTTTGTCTTTTTCGAGTCGCGAGGGCATGGGATGAACCTGGTGATGGCCGATGTCATGCACTGCGACGTGATCGAATTCACGTTGCCGCGCACTCCATTGTCGAGCGGGGTTGGGTATTCGTCCATCGAGGAAAGCATGAAAGCGGTGTTCGAATCGTTTGGGCTTGAGCTGATCGAGTACGAGACCGCAATCCGCACCCACATTACTGAGACCATGCGCGGGATCGACGCCAATGGTGCCCCCGTCGAACACCAGCGCCATCGCGTCCACTTCCGTCTCATGAGCAAGCTATGGTTAAGAAATCTCCGCGGCT
>Ga0075163_10002295_pt1 | contig 25806 bp, 19 predicted proteins | sample JI1023141ADNA_FD_71478 | JGI IMG/M metagenome (GOLD analysis project Ga0075163, IMG submission 71478) | Wastewater effluent complex algal communities from Wisconsin, to seasonally profile nutrient transformation and Carbon sequestration -... | ecosystem: Engineered > WWTP > Effluent > Algae... | reverse complement strand
GGCTTCGGCGCCGAGGTGATCCGCCGGATCATGATCGGCACCTACGTGCTGCGGGCCGGCTCGTACGACGCGTACTACCGGCAGGCCCAGCAGGTGCGCGCGCTGGTGCGGCGCGACTTCGATCGCGCGTTCGCCGACGTCGACTGCGTGCTGGCCCCGGTGGCGCCGACGCCGGCGTGGTTGGCCGGCGCGACGCCGACGCCGCTCGACATGTACCGCGCCGACGTGTTCACGCTGGCGTGCAACCTGGCCGGCCTGCCCGGCCTGGCGGTGCCGTGCGGCGCGACCGCCGCCGGCCTGCCGCTCGGCGTCCAGCTGATGGGGCGCCCGCTCGACGAGGCCACGCTGTGCGCCGCCGGGCAGGTCATCGAGCGCGCCACCGGGCCAGCGCCGCGCGCGCCGTGGCCACCGCGGGAGGCCCCGTGACCTGGGAGCCGGTGATCGGGCTCGAGGTGCACGTGCAGCTCGCCACCGCGACCAAGGCGTTCGCGCCGGTGCCGGTCGCGTACGGCGCGCCGGTCAACTCGCTGACCGATCCGACGGTGCTGGGCCTGCCCGGCGCGCTGCCGACGTTCAACCGCGCCGCGCTGGTCGCCGCGGTCAAGCTCGGGCTGGCGACCCGCTCGCAGATCCGCGCGCGCTCGCGGTTCGCGCGCAAGCACTACTTCTACCCGGACCTGCCCAAGGGCTATCAGATCTCGCAGCACGACGAGCCGCTGTGCGAGCACGGCGCGATCGACGTGTGGATCGCCGGCGCCCGCCAGGCCGTCGCGCTGGCGCGGATCCACCTCGAGGAGGACGCCGGCAAGCTCAACCACGACGGGCCGATCTCGCGGGTCGACCTCAACCGCGCCGGCGTACCGCTGTGCGAGGTCGTGACCGAGCCGGTGCTGCGCTCGGCCGACCAGGCGTTCGCGTACATGAAGGCGCTGCACCGGCTGGTGCGCGCGCTCGGCGTGTGCGAGGGCGATCTCGAGAAGGGCCACCTGCGCTGCGACGCCAACGTCAGCGTGCGGCGAGTCGGCGCCGCCGCGTTCGGCACCCGGGTCGAGCTGAAGAACATCAACTCGTTCCGGTTCGTCAAGGCGGCGATCGAGCACGAGATCGCGCGGCAGATCCGCATCCTCGAGAGCGGCGGCCAGGTCGAGCGCGAGACCCGGCTGTGGGATGGCGTCGCCGGCATCTCGCAGTCGATGCGCGGCAAGGAGGAGGTCGCCGACTACCGCTACCTACCCGACCCCGATCTGCCGCCGCTGGTCGTCGACGACGCGCTCCTGGCCGAGGTGCGGGCGACGCTGCCCGAGCTGCCCGCCGATCGGCTGGCGCGGCTGCTCGCCGCCGGGCTGGCGTTCGACGACGCCGACCTGCTCACCAGCGACGCCGCGCTGGCCGACTACGTCGACGCCGCGCTGGCCGCGGGCACCGGCAGCGCGCGGACGATCGCGGCGTGGATCGTCAACGAGCTGCTGCGCGAGCTGGCCGGACGCTCGATCGCCGACAGCCCGGTGTCCGCCGTCGCGCTGGCCGAGCTGGCGGGCGCGATCGACGACGGCACGATCAGCGGCAAGCTCGGCAAGGACGTGTTCGCGAAGATGGTCGCGACCGGCGCCGGCGCGCGCGCGATCATCGAGCGCGAGGGGCTGCGCCAGATCACCGACCCGGCGGCGGTGCGCGCGATGGCCGAGGCGGTGATCGCCGCCAACCCGCGCCAGGCCGAGGCGTACCGCGGCGGCAAGGACAACCTGCTGGGGTTCTTCGTCGGGCAGCTCATGAAGGCCAGCGGCGGGCGCGTCAACCCGCAGCTCGCGTCCGACACGATGAAGGCGCTGCTCGCAGGCGGCTGATCGCGCGCGCCGCGGGGCCAGCGCGTGAGCCGGCTTTGCCGCGGGTCGTGATTGACAGCGCGCGACCGCCGGGCGGTAATGAGCGAGAGTTTTCGGGCCGCACGTCGCGGGCCCGTCGGGAGAGCACCGTGAAGAAGTGTACGAGCTGCGCGAAGGACCTGCCTGACGCCGCGATGCATTGCGTGTTCTGCGGTGCCAAGCAGCCGGCCGCGGCGCCGCCGCCTGCGGGCGCGGCCAACGCCAAGACCGTGATGGGATGGCAGGCCGGCGACCTGATGAAGGACATGCAGGCCAAGGGGCTGCAGCCGGCGCCCGGCGTCGCGATGCCGCCGCCCGCCGCGATGCCGCCGCCCGCCGCGCCGCCGCCCGCCAACCTCGGCGTCGCCCAGACCCTCGCCTCGCCCGGCCCCGCCAACCTCGGCGTCGCGCAGACCCTCGCCTCGCCCGGCCCGCTGCCCGGCCCCGGCATGGGCGGCCCGATGGGCCCGCCGATGGGTGGCCCGATGGGCCCGCCGATGGGTGGCCCGCAGCCCGCCGGCGGTGCGGCCGCCGCCAAGACCGTCTTCGCGGCGCCGGCGCCGTCGATCCCGCAGGGCCCCGGCGCCCAGGCGTTCCCGCCCGCCGCCACCATGCCCGCGCCCTCGGCGTACGGCGGCAACCCCGGCGCCCAGGCGTTCCCGCCCGCCGCCACCATGCCCGCGCCCTCGGCGTACGGCGCTCCGCCGCCCTCGGCGGCCAGCGCGTCGACGGTGTTCGCCCAGCCCGCGCCGACGATCCCGCAGAGCATGCCCGGCGCCGGCATGCCGCCCGGCGGTGGCTACGGCGGGCCGATGCCCGGCGCCGGCATGCCTCCCGGCGGTGGCTACGGTGGCCCTGGCCCGATGCCCGGTGCCGGTATGCCCCCCGGCGGCTTCGGCGGTCCTGGCCCGATGCCCGGCGCCGGCATGCCGCCCGCGTACCAGCCGCCCGCGTACCAGCCGCCGCCGTACCAGCCGCCGATGCCGATGGGCCAGCCCGCGCCGATGGCCCCGCCGTACCTCGCGTCGCGCACCGCCGCGCGCGCCGGCGCCCCGCGCGATCCGTACGCCGACGGCCTGCGCCTCGTGCTGATCATCTTCGGCGCGCTGTTGATCGCGTCGTTCGTCGCGCCGCTGTCGCTGCACGGCAAGACCGTGTTCCGCTGGGATCTGCTCAAGGGCGACGGCGGCGCCATCGCCAAGTTCGATCAGGTGTACCTCGCCGCCGCCGGCGTGCTCGCGCTGGTGTTCGGCCTGGTGTCCTTGGCCAACGTGCCGCGCGGCCTGCTCGCCGCGGTGCTCGGGCTGGTGCCGCTCGCGCTGCACTTCGTCGTCGACGATCTCAAGAACGCCCCGAAGATCCGCTGGCAGGAGATCGTCGAGTTCGTCGGCTTCCTGACGCTGGTGCCCGGCCTCTTGCTGCGCAGCGAGTACAAGTCGCAGATGCTGCCGCGCATCCTCGCGACCGTCGGCGCGCTGTGCATCCTCTTGCCGTTGCTCGTGCCCGAGGGCGGCGCCGATCCGAAGATCAAGCTGATCATCGACGGCATCGGCAAGGCGCCCGGCAAGGCCAAGGTCGTCGCGCTGCTCCAGCTCTACCCGGTGGTGCTCGCCGCGCTGTCGCTGTTGTGCTGGCTGCCCGCGCCGTCGACCGGCGGCGCGAAGATCGTCGCGTGGATGCTCATCGTCACCGGCGTCGTGCTCAGCTACGGCACGCTCCTGGTGATGGGCCACATCGGCGAGGTCGTGAAGCGCGACTTCAACGGCGTGCTGTTCGGCGGCTGGGTGATCGCGGCGTGGCTGGCCTTCATCGGCTACGGCCTCGCGACCGTGCTCGGCAAGAACCTCGAGCATTGAGCGCGGGCCGCTGGCCGGCTCGGCGGCGGCGTGGCACGGTGCGGTCCGCATGGCCCGCGACGAAGTCATCGGCACGACGGTCAGCGGTCGCCCCATCGAGGCGATCGCGTTCTCGCCGCCGCGCTACGCCAAGCCGCGGCCGCCGGCGATCGTGTTCGGCGCGATCCACGGCGACGAGCCCGCCACCCGGCTGCAGGCCGAGCGGCTGATCGAGGAGCTGCTCGATCGCCCACCGGGCCGCGAGACCTGGATCATCCCGGTGGTCAACGTCGACGGCCTGCTCGGCGGCAGCAAGAACAACGCGCGCGACGTCGATCTCAATCGCAACTTCGCGGCGGCCAGCTGGGTCGCGACGTACCAGGGCGGCTACTTCCCGGGCGCGACGCCCGAGAGCGAGCCCGAGACCCAGGCGCTGGTCGCGTTGATCGAGCGCAGCGGCGCCGAGCGCCTGATCGCCCTGCATGCCACCTATCGGGTGATGAACTGGGACGGACGCGGCCAGCAGCTCGCCGAGGAGATGGCCCGGCTCGCGGGATACCCCGCCGCGGGTGACATCGGCTACCCGACGCCGGGCTCGTTCGGATCGAAGTACGGCCGCGACCGCGGCCTCGAGGTGGTGACGGTCGAGGTGCCCTACCTCGAGACCGATGAGCGCGCCTGGTCCGAGACCCGCACGGCGCTGCGGTGGGCCCTCGACCTGCCCTCCTGAACTACCAGGAGGGATACGCGAGATCGTGTTTCGGGGATCCGCGGACTCCGAGGTGTCGCAGGCAAAATACTCCATCGATTTCATGAACATCGATGCGAGGCACGACCGCATCGGCGCCGTTACAGCTTGACGGCAAAACCGCTGCGATTGTGGTTGCCCTGGTTGCGCCGAGTTGTCACACTCGCGACCGTGAAAACGACAGCCGTCGCATGGGACCGTCTCGACGATATCGGGCTGGTCCGTCAGCTCGAGGCGGTGGCGTCGCGGCGCGGCCTGGCGCTCGGCTGGGTCGACGCCAGCGGCGACGGGGTGCTGCCGCACCACCAGCACGACGGCGGCTGCGAAGGCGGCCGCTGCCTCGGCGCGGTGTGCACCCAGCTCCGCGACAGCGCCGATCCGTGGATGGTGCTGTCGCCGCACCCGTCGATGCGCGAGATCGCCGCCCCGGTGACGATCGGGCGCGCGGTCGTCGGCGCGCTCCTGGTCGGCGGCTACGCCGAGGGCAGCCTGTCCGAGGGTGAGGTCGGCCTGCTGGGCGAGCTGCTGGTCGAGGCCGCGCGCGAGGTCGCGGGCACCGCCGCGGTGCCGGTCGAGCAGCGCAGCGAAGGCAGCGCGCCGACCACCGCGTTCGGCGGGATCATCGGCGGCGCGCCGTCGATGCAGTCGCTGTACGCGACGCTGGCGCGGGTCGCGCGCTCCGAGTCGACCGTGCTGATCCAGGGCGAGAACGGCACCGGCAAGGAGCTGGTCGCGCGGGCGATCCACCAGGGCTCGCCGCGCGTCGATCGCCCGTTCGTCGTCACCAACTGCTCCGCGTTCAACGACAACCTGCTCGACTCCGAGCTGTTCGGCCACAAGCGCGGCGCGTTCACCGGCGCGGTCAGCGACAAGCCCGGGCTGTTCGAGATCGCCGACACCGGCACGTTCTTCCTCGACGAGATCGGCGACATGTCGCCGGCGCTGCAGGTCAAGGTGCTGCGGGTCCTGCAGGAGGGCACGTTCAATCGGGTCGGCGACACCGACACCCGCAAGGTCGACGTGCGCATCATCGCCGCGACCAACCGCGACCTCGCGGCGATGGTCGCCGCCGGCCAGTTCCGCGAGGACCTGTACTACCGCATCCACGTCATCAACCTGACGCTGCCGCCGCTGCGCGAGCGCGTCGAGGACATCCCGATCCTCGCCGGGTACTTCCTCGGCAAGCAGCGCCACGGCAGCCGCGACAAGACGCTGTCGTCGGGGTGCCTGGGCAAGATGATGGGCTACCCGTGGCCGGGCAACGTCCGCGAGCTCGAGAACGAGATCGAGCGCCTGGTCGTGCTGTCCGGCGACGACGCCCGCATCGACGAGGACCTGCTGTCGTCGCGCATCCGCCACCACCACGCCGAGCCGCGCGAGGAGATCGCGCTCGACCCGGGCTCGCTGCCCGCGGCCGTCGAGTCGCTGGAACGGCGGATGATCGTCGACGCGCTCCGTCGCCACCGCGGCAACAAGACCCGCGCCTCGGCCGACCTCAAGGTCAGCCGCCGCAACCTGATCCGCCTGGTCCAGAAGTACGGCCTCGACGACATGCGCAGCTGAACTACTGGGAGGGTTGTCGACAACCCGCCCCCACGGGGTCACGCCCCCGTGGGTCCCCCACCCGATACGCGAGATCGTTTTCGGGGATCCGAATTCTGATCAACCTGTGAGCCGCAGGGGCGCGCCCAGCGCCGCGCCGCGCGGCCTCGATCCGCGGTGCGCGGCGCGCACCAGATCGGCTACGCTCGTCGCATGGTCGGCCTGGGACACGCGGTGCGTTATTCGTTCGGCGAGTACCTCGCCCACGAGCGCGTCAGCAACACCCGCCACGAGTTCCTCGACGGCCAGATCTTCGCGATGGCCGGCGGCAGCCCCGAGCACTCGGCGCTGATCGCCGCGTTCGCGGCGCACCTCGCGAACGCGGTGCGCGGCGGGCGATGCCGCGTCCACATATCCGACCTGCGCGTCCGCGTCAGCGCGACCGGGCTGACGACCTACCCCGACGTCGCCGTGATCTGCGGCCCCTGGCAGCGCGACGCCGCTGACGAACACACCGTCGTGAACCCGACGCTGTTGGTCGAGGTCCTGAGCCCGACCACCGAGGCCTACGATCGCGGCGAGAAGCTCGAGCACTACAAGCGCATCGACAGCCTGCGCGCGTGCGCGTTGGTCGCGCCCGATCGCCACGAGGTCGAGCTGTGGACCCGCAGCGCCGACGGACCGTGGGCGCGCGCGCTGGTCGGGCCCGGCGCGGCGCTCGAGCTAGCGGCGATCGGGGCCCGCCTCGACCTCGACGCCGTGTTCCTCGACGCCCGCGAGCCGACGTAGCGCGTCGCGATCGGCCCCGGCGCCCGCGAGCCGGACGCGCGCGGCCTCAGGGCGCGTCGACGGGACCGACGTCCATCCCGTCGTAGTCCGTCACGCCCTGGGCGTCGGCGAACTTGTAGAGGTCGGCGTTGCGGGCCATCAGCGAGTCCACCGTGTGCCGCTCGACGCGATCGGCGCGCAAGAAGATCGTCGCCTGGTCGTCATCGGCGCCATCCGGCTCGAGCAACCCGACGAACTCGTAGCCAGCGCGCGCGAGGGCTTCGCCGGCCCGGACCAGGCGATCCCGGTCCTCGTCGATGAAGAAGAAGGACCACCGGCAGACCCCGTCGACGTCCCAGGCCACCTGGCCGTCCCGCTTCAGCTGCCGCAGGTTGGCGAAGAGCTCCTCGATCATCGCGCGGTCGATCACGCCTCCAGGTATCACGTCCTGGCCGCGTCACGATCGGGCCCGGCGCGACTCTACCGGGTAGCCATGGACGCCTCGTCGCTGCTCCGCCCCGCGGTCATCGTCCCGATCGTCGCCGTCGCCGTGATCGTGCTCGGCGCGCTCATCGGCTTCGCCACCCTCGCCCGCGGCAAGCGCCGCGCCGCCGCGCTGCGCCGCTGGACCCACGGCGCCTACTCGCTGTGGACCGGCGGCGAGGACTGCGGCACCTGGGCCAAGGACCGCGCCACCGCGTCGCTCGCCTCCTGGTACGGCGCCACCGGCCCCGGCCACCTGTGGAAGGTCATCGCCGAGCTCAAGGACGGCCAGACCGGCAACCCGGCCTGGGACCAAGTGCGCGCCCTCGATCTCCTCCGCATCGGCCGCGCCGCCGACTACCTCGACGACGACGCCTGCTGGACCGAGGCCGGCAAGATCGCCGTCGCGCTCCAGCGCCGCTACCGCGGCTGGGACGACCTCGCCGCGCAGTTCGAGGCCGGCATGCTCGCCTGGCACCGCCGCCGCAACGTCACCGACCCCGCCGAGCTCACCCGCGTGCAGCGCCACCTGCCCGCGCTCAAGCAGTCGGTCTGGCCGACCATCGACTTCGACGCGAAGCTGATCGACGACTGAGCGACACCTCAGCGCGCGGCGCGCCAGACCCGGCGCACCTTGCGGTAGGGCTCGAAGCCGGCAGGCTGATCGGCGCCGAACTTGAGCTTGTGGTGCGGCAACAGCGCGAGCTGCCCGCTGGCGAGCATGACGACGTGGAGCAGCAGGTTGCCGGTCCACCACTCGATCGACGCGAGGTACGTGCCGCGCACCCAGCGATCGCGACGCTTGAGCAGCGCGAGCACCTCGCCGGCCAGCTCGGCGAAGCGCGTGACGACGACGCGCTCATCCGGACAGTCGGCGTAGGCCAGGTCGGCGAGCTCGAGGTCGGCGTTCTGCCCCCACGCGGGCTGCGCGCGGTCGACCAGCGCGGTGGACGGCAGGTAGGAGAACACCGCCCCGTCGCTCAGCCGCACCATGAACGTCGGCGCCTCGCCGGGGTAGCTCGACACGGCGAAGGCGCGGCACGGGCGGAACTCACCCTCGCGGGCCGGGTCCATGCCGAACAAGTACTCCGCGCGGACCTCGAGCTCGAGCGGCGGATCGAGCGGCGCGTGGACGCGACACCCCGCGGGCCGCGCCTCTGGCGGCGGCGCGACGTGCCCCGCCAGCCGCGCGCACGCGTCGTCGATCGCGTCGTCGAGGGTGCTGCCCCCGACCGCGTCGCCATCGCCACGCCGATAGCCGCGCACCGCGTAGCGCCACACCGGCGCCGCCGCCGGATCTCGCAGCCCCGCTTCCACCTGCCACGCCAGATACGCGTCGATCACCGCGAGCCCGCCCTCGAACGCCGTCGGCGCCGCCGCCGCCGCGGTCAGCCAGATCACCACGTCGCCACGCGGGTCGTACAGGTGGATGAAGTCGAGCGGGTTGCGCACGCCCTCCACCACGCACGGCGCGCTCAGGTCTGCCGTGACCGCCAGGTGATCGATCGACACCCACGGGTCACGCGCCAGCTCGGCCGTCGACCACGCCGTGATCGCCTCCACGAACGCGGCACGCTCCTCGAGCGACGCCGTCGGCGCCGGCGCGGTACCGGGGAAGCCCGCACGCGCCCACGCCGAGGCGCGCACGTGCGCCAGGCCGCAGCGCGCCGCCAGGTGCGTCGCCATCGGGGTCTTGCCAGCGCCGCTCGCGCCGATCACGAACACCTTCACCGCGGGTTCCGCGCCTCGTGCCACGCCTTCTTGATGGGATCGTAGGCGGCGACGATCGCGAAGACGATGTGGCCAGTCGGCACCCACGGCGCCGACGTCTGGCGCAGGATCATCCCGATGCCCTCGCGGGTCGAGCCGTCCTTGTACTCGACGTTGATGTACTTGGTCTCGATCACGTCCTCGGCAAACTCGCGCAGCTCGACGTATCGCTCGATGTGCCAGCCGGCCTCGGTGAGCGCGGCCACGTCGCCCTCGGTGTACGCGTCCCCGAAGGTGACGCGCGACCGTGGCAGGCACTGGAACTCCCAGCCGTACTCGTACGCGATCCGCTCCTCCAGGTACTGCTCCCGCCACACCATGCCCAGCCGTCGGTTCTTGCGCAGCGTGCCCGATGCGTGGCGTTCGACGAACGCGTCCGCGTCCATCATCCGCACCGCCACGCGCCGCGCCATCGCCGGCGCCGCCGCGACCGCCTCGTCGATCGGAACGATCCTGGTCTCCATCGCGCACCGATCGTCGCCCGCGCGCCGGCCCGACGCAAGCCACCCGCGCTCGCCCGACGCGGCGTGCGCGCCGACGCTACGCCACCGCCGGCACCGTGATCGGCGCCAGCAGGTCGGCCAGCGCGCGCCGCCGCGCCTCCGTCGCGGGCGCCAGCGCGTCGGCCACCGTCGCCGAGAGCTGCACGTAGAGGAGGTCGCCGACGTCGTGCACCACCGGCGGCGCGACCGCCGCCAGCAGACGCGCGCGTCCGCCCACCGCCTCGACGTGCGCCGACCGCAAGAACGTCGCCCACCCCGGCGACCGGACGTAACGCTCGCCGAGCTCGCGGCGGGCGCGCAGCACCCGGTCGATCTCGTTGGCCGGGTGATCGGGCGCTTGCCGCGGCTGCGCCCGACCGACGAGGTACTGCCGGGCGAAGATGGGCGCTTCGTCGTCGCCGACCCACACCACACCGTGGACCGAGTACGCGAGCGCGGCGACGTCGCGGACGACGCCGAGCCATGCGTCGACTGACTTCCCCGGCGGCGTCGCGTCGCGGCACAACATCAAGCTCTCCAACGGGAACGGCACGTCCTCTTCGTGTGGCGCGAGCCGGCCGTTGTAGATGTGCGCCCAGGCGTGGTTCGACGCGTCGGTCCGCGCGCAGACCAAGTCGACGCCCGTCGACAGCTCCGAGGCGAACACGTCCCGCACCGTGGCCTGCAGCGCGGCTCGAGCCACCTTCCCCTTCGGCCACGGATAGACCGCGTGTCCAGGCCGCTGGGTCGGCCGGATCGTGCTCGGCTGCCACGGCCAGCGCGGATCGGTCAGCAACGCGGCGACGCGCTCTGCGGTGTCTCGCGCATACATCGGCGTGCGATGCAACAGCCACACACCAACGCTCAGCGTCACTCGCCGGCTCCCGCTACGTCGGGCACCGCCGGCACCGTGATCGGCGCCAGCAGCTCCGCCAGCGCGCGCCGCCGCGCCTCGGTCGCGGGCGCCAGCGCGTCGGCCACCGTCGCCGAGAGCTGCACGTAGAGCAGGTCGCCGACGTCGTGCACCACCGGCGGCTCGACCGCCGCCAGCAGGCGCGCCCGCCCGCCCACCGCCTCGACGTGGGCCGCGCGCAGGAACGTCGCCCACCCCGGCAACCGGACGTAACGCTCGCCGAGCTCGCGGCGGGCGCGGTTGACGCGCGCCGACTCGTTGTGAGGGTGATCGGCCGGCTGCCGTGGCTGCACGCTGCCGTTGAGGAACTGCCGCGTCAGGATCACCGCCTCGTCCGTCCCCACCCAGACGACGCCATGCACTGCATGCAAGACCAGGGCGAGCTCACGCGCCACGGCGAGCCAGTCGTCCAATGACTTCCCGGGCGCGTCGCCGCGACACAGCGCCATGCTCTCGAAGGGGTAGGCGATCGCGTCCTGGTGCGGCGCCGCCCGCCCCGATCGGACGTAGGCCCACGCGTTGTTGCCGGCGTCCTGTCGGCTCGCGGACAGGTGGATGCCGAGCGTGTCGTCCGACGACAACACGTCGATCACCCGCGCGCGGATGTCCGCTCGTGGGATCTTCCCCTTGGGCCACGGGTACACCGGGTGCCCCGGGCGCTGCGTCGGCCGCACCAGCGATGGCTGCCAGGGCCATCGCGGATCGGTCAGCAGGTCCGCCACGCGCGCCGCCTCGGCCAGCGAGGTCACCGCGCCGGCGTGCAACAGCCAGATTCCTGCACGCAGCATCACTCGCTCGTCTCGGCGGCGTCCAGCGTCGCCTCGTCGAGGATCGCCCCAAGCTCGCTTCGGACGGTCGCGCTGCACATCTCGTACGTGATGACCTCGGTGTCGAACTCGATGCTCGACTTGTCACTGTTCTCGCACTGTGCGAGCGACGGATACCTGCTGAACAACGACGCCTTGTCGCGTCTGTACCACGTCTGCAAGCCGGGCCGATACGCGTCGAGCTGGGCGCGTCCTTCGGACTTCGCGCCGTCGCTGTCGGGCTTGAACTCGATGATCTTGCAGGTGCTGCCGGTCTTGACGCAGTCGAGGCGGCACCCAGACCCGGGACGGACGGTGTTCGAGCAGTCGCTACTCGAGATCTCCAGCTCGGCGTACGTGCAGCTGCCCTGCAGGTCGAGGTGGCGCTTCTTGCCCCACTCGATCTTGGTGCGGATGGCGGGGTTGTTGCTGCCGAGCAGCTCGTAGTTCTTGAGCTTCTCGAGGTTGGCGAGGTTCTTGTCGAGGCCGGCGATGACCTCCTTGGGGCCCTTGTACTTGGCCATCTCCTTGGTCGTCGCCCGGCCGCGCAGGCGATCGGCCTGGCCCAGCGTCGTGCCGTAGACGCCTGCGATCTGGCTGGCCCAGCGATCGGCGACCTCCTTGAGCCTCGCCTCCATCTCGTACTCGCCGGCCTTGCACAGCACCTCGCGCAGGGCGTCGCGATCGTCGTCGGAGAACTTGCGCAACGTGCGCACGTCGCGCAGCCACGCGTTGTAATCGCGCTTGAGCTGCGTGACCGTCGCCTTGGTGTTGCCCGAGTAGCGACCGAGGTCGTCGAGCGCCTTCACGATGTCCGGGTGCTTCTCGCCGAGCGCCAGCCGGCCGCACCGCTCGATCGCGTTCTTGTAGCGCTCGCTCCAGTAGCTCTGCATCCCGCTCGCCGCGTAGCCGAAAGCCGACGACACGTTCGACCAGCGATCTTCGCTGACCGAGAACCGCGCGTAGCCCGCCGCGCGCTGCAGCTCGCTGTCGTTGTCCTTGAGCTTGCTCAGCGTCTCGTCCCACGTGCGCCCCAGCGACTTGCCCAGCTCGGTGAGCTTGGCCGGCGCCTCGTCGGCCGCCGCCGCGTCGGGGTCGCCGACGTACCCGCGGATCGTCTGCTGCAGCGACGCCTCCTCGCTGGCGCACCGGTCGGCCACGCCGTCGGCGCGCCGCTGCCCCTCCTTCATCCGCTTGAGCGACTGCGCCGCCTCGCGAAAGCTGTCGACGTAGCCCGGGTAGTACGCCACCACGCGCTGCGCGCGCGAGTCGTCGCCCTTCACGCCGTCGAGCCGCGCCACCAAGTCCTTCACCTCGCGGGCCGCGTACAGCGCGTCGTCGAGATCGCCGACGTCCGAGTCCGACTCGAAGCCCGACAGCTCCGAGGCGATCGTGTCGACCTTGCCGTCGATGTCGCGCAGGTAGCTCGTCCGGTCGGACTCGTCATCCGCCGTCGCCACCCGCGCGATGAGCGCCACCGCCAGCGTCGCCAACGTCGTCGCCACGTACCGCCACATCGTCCTGGTCACCATGCGTCGACCGTACGCGCGCGGTGGCGGCGGTGAAATGACCGCGCCGGGGTGAGGCCGCGCCGACGGCGGGAGCGTCTCGCTGGCGCGCGCCGTGGCACGGGGGGCTGGCGGCGCTGTGCGAGCGTGACCTGCATCACCGCGCGCGTTTCCGCGGGTCCGCGGGAACGCGGCGGCGCCAATCCGTGGCGGCGCGGTTGCGGGTGATTGCCGCGCGGCGGCCGTCGTCATCCCGTCAGCGGCGTGGCCAGCTCGACGAAGCGGCACAGCCCGCTCGCCAGGCGGAGGTGCGCGGGCGTGCGGCACTCCGGGCGCAACAGGCGCGGCGACGCCACCAGGATCGCCGCGCAGCGGGCGCGCGACGTGGCGACGTTCAGCCGATGTCCGCTGTAGAGGAACTCGAGGCCGCGCGGCGCGTCGTCGGGGTGCGACGTCGCCATCGTGTAGATCGCCAGCGGCACCTCTTGGCCCTGGAACTTGTCGACGGTGCTGACCCGCACGTCGGCGAGCCCGCGCGCGCGCAGGCGATCGCGCACCTCGGCCACGTGGGCGTTGAACGGCGCGATGATGCCCACGTCGGCCGGCGTCAGCGTCGCGGTCACGCCGCGGGCGTCGGTCCACGTTGGCGCCGCCGCGAACACCGCCTCCAGCAGCGCGGCGATGGCGGCGGCCTCCTCGGGGCTGCGGCTCTGGTTGCCGTCGTGCTCGACCGGCAGCCAGAACGCGCCGGTGGTGAGCTCCGGCAGCGACGCGATCTGCAGCGCTTGAGCGGCGGTCGCGAGCGCCGGTGCCAGGCGTCCCGCGTAGTACTGCTCGCTGGTGAACGTGCACAGCCGCGGATGGAGGCGGTAGGTCACGTCGAGCATCAGCCCGCGGTCGGGCGCGATCGTCGACGCGCCGCCGGTCAGGTGCTCCAGCACCGACACCGGGCAGCCGTCGGGGTGGCTGGCCTGGATCGGCTGCTCGAGCTGCTGCGGGTCACCGATCAGCACCAGGCTGCGCGCCGCGTCGCTCACCGCCAGCGCGTCGGTCAGGGACATCTGCCCGGCCTCATCGATGAACAGCACGTCGACCGCGCCGCGCATGCCGGGGCGCGCCCACTGCCACGCGGTGCCGCCGATGACGTCGAAGTCCTGGCACCGCTCCTCGCAGTCTTTGGGGGAGAGCGTGACCTCGACGCCCGCCGGCACCTCCTCCCCGCTGGTCTTGAGCAGCACGCGCGCCGCGCCGCTCGACGTGCGGGCGGCAGCCACCACCTTGCCCGCGAGATTGGCGATCACCGCGTGGCTCGTGGCCGTGATGCCCACGCGTCGGCCCGCGCGCACCAGCGCCACGATCATCGCCGCCGCCGTCGTCGACTTGCCCGTCCCCGGCGGCCCCTGGATCGGCAGCACCGCGCCCGCCAGCGCGCTGGCGAGGCGGACCGCCGCGTCGCTCGCGCGCTCCCCGGACCGGGCCAGCGCCCCATCGCCCAGCCCGCGCGGCCGCGCGCGCATCAGCAGGTCGCGCGGGAGCGATGCCGTGGTGGCCGGCGGCAACCCGGTCTCGGCCAGGCGCTCACCGAGTTGCACGAGCGCCTCTTCCTTGGCGCCGGCACCGATGAGCTTCTTCGCCACGAGCGACGACGCGTGCGACGTGATGCCCTTGGCGCGGCTCACGTCGATCGTCCCGCCCTCGCGATCGATGGCCTTCACCGCGCCGTACTTCGTGACGCCATCGACGTACAGCGTTTCGCCGACCTCGACGGTCAGCTCCTGCGCTGGGTAGCGGTAGCGCAGATACTCCGCGCGCTTGGTCTGTACCGTCTGCATGTACTCGAGCCCCGACACCGCCTTCGGCTCATCGAACCGCTCGTCGTCATCGAGCGCGGCGCGACGGTAGAAGTCGGCGTACCCGACCGACTGCTCGCGCTGGTACCAGCCCAGCAGATCCGCCAGCAGCGCGAGCGCCGCCCCTTCCTCGGCGCTGGTCGCCGCCGCGCGGTCGCGCAGCGCCGCAGCGGCCGCGGCGATCTGCGCGCGCCGCTGGGTCGTCTCTTCCTTCGGCTCCGGCGGCTCCGGCGGCTCCGGCCGCGGCACGTCGACGCCGCCGGCCACCAGCGCCCCGCGCTGCGCCTCGAGGTAGTCGCGCAGCGCCCGCGCCGATCGACAGTCGTCCTCGTTGTACTGCAAGACCGCCGCGCGCCACGCCGGCGTCACCGCCGCGGCGTCACCCCGCTGCAGCATCACGCGCACGCGCCGCATCGCGGCCCCCGCCGCGTCGAGCGGCAGCGCCCGCTGGTACCCGGTCACCGCCTCGAGCGGCTTCAGCCCGTACGACTCCACGCCAACGCGCAGCGCCTGCCGCGTGACCGCCATCAGGTCGACGAACCGCTGCTCGCGCAGCAGCCGATCGACCAGCGCCTCGCCCTCGCCGGTCGCGCCGCGCAGCCGCCGCAGCGCCGCCGGCTCGTACGGCGCGAAGTGATACACGTGCATCGCCGGGTCCCGCTCGAGCGCCTCCTCCAGCGTCGCCAGCAGCGCCTGGTACGCCGCGCGCTCACCGACCGCGTCGTCGGCCCACACCGCGCGATAGCGCCACGCGCCCTCGTGCCGCGCCACCCAGCCGAACACGAACTCTTGCCCGCCGCGCCCGATGAACGGGTCGCCCTCGAGATCGAGGAAGACGTCGCCCTCGCTCGGCGCCGGGAACCGCGTCAGTCCGCGCCCCGCCTCGACCGGCAGCACCTCGACCGGCGGCGTCGCCGCCGCGCGCCCCGCCACCTGCAGCGCCGCCTGATGCACCAGCGCGTCGTAGGTCGCCGCGGTCGCCCGCGTCGTGGTCCAGCGCACCGGCCGCGGCTCCCGCGCCAGCCGCGTCAGCGTGCGGATATCGCGCCCGGCCAGCTCGCGCCGATGCGCGCGCCCGCCGCCCGCCAGGAGCGCCAGATGATCCGCCGCGCGCCACGTCGCGTCGCACGCCTGCCACCACACGCACGTCTCGCACGCCGCGCACGGCTCGGGCATCGGCGACGGCGGCGCCGCCGCGTCCACGCTCGCCTCGAAGTCGCGCCGCAGCGCACGGTAGATCGCCGCGAACTCCTCGAACCGCAGATCGTCGAACGCGAACTCGCCGCGCGCCGCCCCCGCCGCCGCATCGCTCGCCGGCGCCGGCGCCACGATCCGCAACCGCGGTGGCGGCGCTCCCTGGATCGCCGTCAGCAGATCCGCGTAGACGCACAGCTGCAGCACCGCCCCCGCCCGCGTCTCCGTCGCCAGCTTCGCCTCATGGATCTCGTAGATCGCCCGCCCCGCCGCCGCAGGCTCGCCCGCCGCGTCGACGCGCACCAGGAAGTCCGCGAAGCCATGCCACCGCCCCGCCACGCCGACCTCCGTCAGGTGCGCCTGCGCGATCACATCCGCGCCCGCCGCGATCAACGCCTGCGTCGCCTCCGGCGATCCGCCCGCGTCGACCACGTCCCGCCCCGCCGCGATCAGGAAGTCGCGGTAGGCCGCCTCGTGCACGCGCCCCCGCTCCGCCAGGATCTCCGCCACCGGGTCGAACGTCGCCGGCCCCACCGGCTCGCCCGCCGCCCGCGCGCGATCGAGCCACGTCCGATGCCCGCAGCCGACGTGCAGCGCCAGGTCCGTCGCGGCGAACCTCCACCTCCTCATCGCCTCGTCGAGGTGCATCAGGCAACGCTAGCGCGGCGGTCTGATCGACGACGCGGACCTTCGCGCCAACACCTGTCCGCCTTCCGGACACAGCTCCGCTCGGTTCGCCCGGCTTCCGCATCAACGCCGGCATCGACTGTTGACAGAGCGCCGCGTATCGCTGTGTACGGACAGCGTCCCAAGGACGGACCATCGCCCCATTCCCGACAGATCAACTCACCCCTACGCGGTCATTCACGCTCATGTGCTCCAAGTGTAAGGATGCACGCCGATGGCGGCGTCAATGATCGCGATGCGGGACCCAGGGAGGTCGTTGTTCTGGACCCGGCCGCCGCCCTCTGGAAGCGAGCTGGCGACCGAAGATCCTCTCGCGCTCGACTACATCTCGCAACAGATCGGCCTGTGGCTACTCCCGGCGCTGACGACGCGCTCGAGTCGCGCGCAGGCCTTCGCCATGGTCCTTTACGGCCTGCACCTCGCGGAGCTCGCGGCGCAGCAATACGGCGAGCCCGCTACCGATGAGGCGCGACGCGAGCTCTTCGAGCGTTGGGAGCGCTTCTGGGCCTTGGCGACCGTGGAGTCGCGTGATGGGGATATCCCGCGTGGCGATCCCGACGCCATGCGCGGGGTCCGCGGCGCCCTCAACGCGTGGCGCCCTGGCGCCGCTGCGCTCCCCCTCGACTTTCCGCTGATCTCGCGTCAGCAGGAGCTAGCGAACCTCGGCGCGTACCTGTCGCCGCTGCGCCGCGCCGGGCTGGTCATCGACGGGACGCTACGGCCGAGCGCCGCCGGCCTGGAGATCGTCGACGCCTTCTGGGACGAGTCCGACAACAAGCAGCGGGGCCGATATCACGACTACGCATTGTCAGCGCTCGATCGCCGGCGGACCAAGATCGAACGCAGCAGTGGCGCCCTCGGGCTCGCCAAGCTCGGCAAGCGCAGCCGGCTGACCGTCCTTACGGCGCGACCGAGGCCAGCCCAGCAACAGCGGCTATACGACGCGCTGATCGCGCGGGCGCGCGACCCCCACACGCGCGCGGTGAGCAAGCTCGTCGAGGCCGCCGCGCGGACGGGGGTGACGACCCCGCGTGCGATCATCGACGCCGCGCTGGCCGAGCGCTTCGGCGCGATCGCAGACGAGTTGCGCGATCTCCTGGCCACCGCGCGACGCTTCGGCGACGCCATGGACGCCTTGCTCCGAGGGTTCGACCGAGTCTATCGCGCGCTCGCCGACCTCGGCTGGAACGGTGACGTTGACGCGGTCGCTGCCGTCGCGCTCGATCCACCGACGCTCGAAGCGCTACGCCAGACCGCCGCCGGCTTGGTGGGCGCACCCGCCGCCAGCCGCATCCGCGGCCTGCCAATGCATGGCGGCGCCTGCCTACGCCTCGCCGAGACGCTGGTCGACGCCGACGCCACCACCGCGCTCCACGCGCTCCTGACCGCCCACCATGGCGTGCAGCGCGAGCGCCGCCGTGGCGAGGGTTGGCTGCGTGCGGACGGCGCTCGCCTCACGCTCCAAGTGGCGAGCTACACGGCGCGTCCCGACGCTGAGCGCTTCCCTTCGTTCAAGCTGGACACCGTGCGTGCGCTGCTGGTGGACACCGGCCGGCTCCCCACCGTCACACCTACCGCCGACTCCGAGGTCGACGAATGAAGGTCCCGGCCCGCCGTATCCTGGACGACGTCCTCGTCGCCGACCAGCGCTGCCTTGGCGCGGTCTTCTGCTCCTATACCTTCGACCCGATCTACTTCGAGGATCACGTACTCCGCGCGGTGCTCCGCCTAAGCGGAGATCCCGACGAGGACGCCGGCCGCTACCACGAGGAAGCGCGTGCCGCGCTGCGCGAGTCACCCGTCGCCTGCTTCGTCGACGCCAGCGTCCGCACACCCGGTCGACGTCTGCCCTACGACCTACACCTGGTGCGGACGCGGACCTTTCATCCCAAGGTCTACCTGGTCCTCTACGAGCGCGAGGCCCGTCTCGCGATAGGCTCCGGCAACCTCACGCGGGCGGGCCTCGAGCGAAACACCGAGCTGTTCTTCCACCGCGGCCTCCGCTACGACGTGCCGTCTGACGCGGCGTTGTTGCGCAGCGTCGATGCGTTCTTCACCGCCTGTGCCGCCCTATGCGTCGGTGAATGCCGCGAGCTCGCCCAGGTGTTGGCGGTGCTGCGCGCGTACGTCGCCACCACGCCAACCACCGACGGCCCTCCCGAGGTCACCTTCGTCGAGACCTTCACCCACTCGGGCCTCGCCTGGCTCGACAAGGCCATTCCAGCCGACGCGACCATCGACCGGGTTGGCGTGCTAGCGCCGTTCTTCGAACGCGACGACCTCGCGGTCGCCGATGACCAAACCGGCTTGGCCTCGGTGCTCACCGAGCTCGTACGCTTGCGCCCACGCTCACGTCCGAGCCTCGAACTCGGCGTCCCCTGGGAGGATGCGCCGCTGGCCCGCCCAGCGGCGGGACCAACGCCGACGCTGGCCGCCGGGCCCGCGCTGTGGGCGCTGCGCGGCACTGAGGAGTTCGAAGGCGAGGAGATCGAGGCTCTCGCGTACGTGACCGTCGCCAGCGTCGGGCACAAGCAGGTCGAGTTGCGTGGCAACCTCGCACGCAAGAAGCACGCCCGCGCGGACCTCGAAGCACTCATCGCCGAGGGGCGCATGTGGCCCGTACCACGCCCGACGGTGCATGCCCCGGCCGCAATCCTGCGACGGCTCGCCGCCGAGCTGCCGGTCTCGCTATGGCTGCACCCCACCGCCTCACTCGACACCGACGGGCGTCCCGCGATCCGTCCGCTGCATGCCAAGGCGTTCCTGGTAACCGTCACCCACCACGGCGAGACCTCGACCTACGCGATGATCGGTTCTGCCAACGCCAGCCGTGCCGCGCTCGGCGCTCGCGTAGCCGACGGGGGCAACGTCGAGGCCGGTGTCGCCTTGCGTCTCGACGGCGCTGTCGGGCTGTCCGACCTGCTTCCGGCGCTTGCGCCAGCACCGCTCGACGCGGTGGAGCTGCTCGAGCGCGAGGCGCCGACCAACCGGGTCGATCTCTCGGCCTGGATCGCCGAAGTCGTGCACCACGCCGATGCGCGCACGCTGACCGTAACCTGGGCCACCGACGGCCCGGCGCCACTCGCCACCTGGGCCCTGCGGTACGTCGAGCGCGTCGTCGCGCGGGGGCATGGCCCTGCGCCCGCGCCCACGCACATCGACGAGTTCGACCTGGCGGCGTCGAGCGCCGAGTTGGCGTTCGACGCCGACGGCCAGACGTGGTCGATCCCGATCCGAATCGCCGACTTGGCGCTGTTGCCGGTTCGCCCCGGCCTCGAGGATCTCGACCTGCGCGCGCTGCTCGCGCTGCTCGGGCGGCGAGTCGGTGGCGAGCGACTCGCGACCGTGCGCGCTCAGCGCGGCGCGACCGGCGTCGCTGCGGTGCTCGACGCGGTGTTCGGCGAGGGCTTCGGCCCCACCGACATCTTCAAGGCCTGGTGGGGCCTTCGCGACGATCTGACCAGCGCTGCCACGGTCGCCGCGTTCCGCAACCACCTGCACGGAACCACAGGCGCCATGGCGGTGTGGCGACGACTGAGTGACGCACCGCCCGACCAGCTCGCACGACCTGAGCTGTGGATCTATGGCTGCGAGCTGTGTCGCGAGCTCGATCGGGTGCAACTCCCCGACGCGCCCGACCGACCCTTGCGCGGCGAGCTCCTGGCCGCAGTCGTCGCCTCGATCCGCGACGACCTCCGCACGCTCGAACCGCCCGGCGGCGACCGCGCCTGGATCGACGCCGTTCACCGTTTCTACGGCACCGGAGAGGCCTCGTGACCGCCCGCGACCGCACCTGGCTCCGCAGCTTTCTCCACCTCGACAGCCGCGTCGGCACCGCGGTCCGCCGCCATGACGTCGAGCGCCAAGAGGACACGGTCCTGCGAGCGCTGGCACTGCTCGACGAGCAGCCCGGCGTGGTGCTCGCCGACGAGGTCGGCATGGGCAAGACGTACGAGGCCCTCGGCGTGCTGGCCGCGCGCCTTCACGAGCGCCCCAACGCCAGGGCGCTGATCCTGACGCCCGGGCCCGATCTCAACACCAAGTGGTGGAAGGAGCTGCGCGCCTTCTGCGACGCGCAACGGCCGCTGTACGCCGGCTTCGCCGATCGCTTCATCGCGACCAAGGCGCTGGCCGGGCTGGCCTCGCTGTTCGAGCGGCACCAGGTGGTGGTCGCCCCGGTGTCCGTGTTCAACAGCGGCCGCGGCCAGGCCGACCTCGCCTACCTGCTGTCGCTGTGGGCCGACGCCCACGACCTCGCCGGCAACCAGGTCGCCGCCATCTTCAAGCGCTACCGCAACGGAGCGCTCGTGCGGGCCCGCCCGGCCGATGAGCGCTTCCTTGGCGAGTTCGAGTGGAGTTCGGTCAAGCCCCACGTGGCGTCCGTGCTGCGCGCCCACAAGGCGCTGGGCGACGACTCCCTCGACGCCGCGTGGCGCGCTGCCGGTTACGATGCGTTTGAAGACAAAGATGCAGTCGACCGCGCGCTTGCCGATCTGCGGTTCCGTCTCATCGGCGCCATGATCCCGCCGCTCGACCTTCTGATCGTTGATGAGGCGCACAAGCTGAAGTCCGCCGAGTCGGTGCGCACCACCGGTGTGCGCACTGCGTTCGCACAGCGCTTCGATCGCGCGCTGTTCCTTACCGCGACCCCGTTCCAGCTCAACGTCGGCGAGCTCCGTCAGGTGTTTGCGCTGTTTGCGCTGGCGCGGACCGCGCCAACCGACCTGATGGACCACGCCGATCGCCTCCTCGAGGCGATCGGCGAGTACCAGCAGGCGTACGACCAACTCGACCGCGTGTGGGCCCACGCCGATGGCGCCGTGGCCGGCGACTTCGCCGCATGGTTCGCCACCGATCCAGGGCTCGCCACCCTGCCCGATGACCCCGCACTGCGCCCCATCGTCGCCGCCGCCGCCCGGCTGCTCACGCTGAAGCGGGACCGGATCGAACCCGCGCTGCGCCGCTGGATGATCCGCAGCCTACGCGACGACAAGCGGCAGTATCGCAACAGCCAGCGCGTACGGCTCCGCCCTCAGGGCGAGGCCGGAGTGCCGTTCTTGCTGTACGAGCGGTTCATCGCCGAACTCTTTCGCGCCGGTAGCCAGACCCACAAGGCGGCGGTGCAGATCAACATGGTGTCGTCGTATGGGGCCGCCCGGGACGGGGCGCTCCTGGCCGATACCGGGGAGCGCTTTGCCGGCGACGCCGAAGCCTACCGTGCGCTCTTGCAGCGGGTCGTCGGCGAGCTGCGCGGCGACGACGGCGGCCACCCCAAGGTCGACCACGTGGTCAGCGACGCGCTCGCCGCCGTCGGCCGCGACGAGAAGACGCTCATCTTCTGCGCGCGGGTCGAGACCCTGCGCGAACTGAAGCGCCAGATCGAAACCTCCTGGGAGGCCACCGTGCTAGACCGCTGGCGCGCGGTGTTCCCGGGCGCTAGCCGTGACGACGTATTCGAGCACGACGTCGATGGCCGCGCGGTTGACGGCTACCATAGCCGGTTGCGCGATCGCTTCAGCCGCGCCCAAGACGCGCTGTACCTGGCGCTGCGCGAGCGGTACGTCGCGACGCTGCTCGGCGGATGGATCCCCACGGCGGCGCAGTTCGAGCGCCTGCTGACGTCGGCCAACGACGTCTTGCAGCGGCAGCGCGTCGGTCGCACCCAGGCCGAGCGCATGGACTGGTCGCTAGCCAAGCGCTGCGTCGAGCACGCAGCCGCGCTGATGATCCGCGACGAGGGTGGGGACGCGCTCGACGACGTGCACGAAGACGCTCTCGCCAACCTCACACACCGCGACTTCGTCGCCTTGGGCTACGACCTTGAGGCCGACGACGTCGAGACCTTCGCCGACGGTACGCTGACCCCGACGTGGCGGATCGGCGCGGACGACGCTGCGCTGGTGTTGCGACACGAGCACCTGTGGTCGACGCTCAAAGGGCCCCTGCACGACGTGCCCCCGGTCCTGCGGGTGCGCACGGTCGAACGCCTCGCTAGCTATCTGGTCGCGCGCAATGTGATGTTCTTGCCCGATTTGCTCGCGTTCGCACGCGACCAGGGCCTGGCCCTCGACCGTATCGAGTCGCGCGAGCTGTTGCCGGTGGTGGACCGGTTCTGGACCAGTCCCGCCGGCCGCCCGTGGTGCGAGCTGATGCGGCGTTTCCTGACCTACGCCAACGGCCTCGACGACGGACGGCGCCGCGAGGTTCTTGACGACGCCGTGCGGGCCGGCCACCTCGTGCGCCACACTGCCGACGGCGAGAGTCGCGAGCAGGTCCGCGAGGCCTTCAACACGCCGCTGTACCCCATGGTGCTGGTCGCCAACGAGGTCATGCAAGAGGGCCTCGATCTCCACCATCACTGCCGCCGCGTGATCCACCACGACCTCGCGTGGAACCCGGCGCAGCTCGAGCAGCGCGTGGGGCGCGTCGACCGTCTCGGATCGCTCGTCCAGCGCCTACGCGAGCGCCGTGGTGACGTCACACTCGACGTCCTCCTGCCGCTCATCGCCAACACCATCGACGAGCGCCTCGAGCGCACGGTCCGCCTGCGCGAGCGCTGGCTTGAGTTCTTGCTCGGAGCCGCCCCTCGCATCGACGAGTACGGGCTCGCCGACGAGCCGATCCTGCCGCTCCCGGCCGAGTTCGCCGCCGCCCTCCGCATCGAGTTGGGGCCAGGGGCATCCTAAGGACGAACGTCGCCTTTCCATGCAATACGCCCCCCGCGAGGTCTTCGTCGCCCTGACTGATCGCGCGTGGTTCGACTTCCTGTCGAGCCGCGCGACGCGCGGCCGCGTCGACGAGGTGAACTTCTGGCTGCCGCGCGGCACGCGGCCGATGAAGCACCTGGCGCCGGGCGAGCCGATCTTCTTCCGGCTCAAGAAGCCCGACTACGCGATCGCGGGCTACGGGTTCTACGCGCACTTCCAGGTCCTCGACCTCGACATGGCGTGGCAGACCTTCGGCGAGAAGAACGGCGACCCGACCCGCGAGGCGTTCTTCCGACGCATCGGCAAGTACCGCGGCGTCGATCTCCTCCGCCCCGATACCCCGCGCAAGCCGATCGGCTGCGAGATCCTGCGAGACGTCGTGCTGTGGCCTCAAGAGCGGTGGATCCCGTGGGGCGACGATCGCCAGTGGCCACCCAACGTCGTCCAGGGGCGTACCGAACGCGATCCCACCAGCGTCGCGGTCCTGGCCCAGGCCATCCAGATGGATCGCGCCGAGGTGCCGCCAGAGTTCACCGCCGAGCCGTTCCAGTTGCTCGATGATGACGAGCGCGCGTGGACGAACAGCGCCCACGTCGCCCGCGAGGGCCAGGGCACCTTCCGCCTGCGGTTGATGCAGGCCTACGGCCGCTGCGCCATCACCGGGGAGCACACGCCGGTCGTGCTCGACGGTGCCCACATCCAGCCGTACCGCGGTCCGCGCAGCAACCATCCTCAGAACGGGCTCCTGCTCACCAAGGAGTTCCACGCGCTGTTCGACGCAGGGTACGTCGGCGTCACGCCCGACCTGGTCGTCAAGGTGTCGGAGCGCCTCCGCACCATCTACAAGAACGGCCACCGGTACTACCCGTACGATGGGCAGCGGCTCGTCGCCGTACCCCAGCAACGCGCCCTGGCACCGAGCCGCGACGCCCTCGACTGGCACATGCGCAATCGATTCTTGACGTCCTGAGGGAGGAGGCCCCGATGACCGCACGACCAACCATCCTGACATTCGCTGCCGCGGTGGCGTGCGCGAGCGCATGTGGCGGCGCGCAGCGCCCGGCGACCCACGGCACCGCGTGGCACCAGGTGTCCTTCAAGGCGGCCGCGCTGCCGGCGCGCCGAGCGAGCGGCGCGGCCTGGCACACGAGCGGCGCCGACGGCTCGTCGACGCTGCTCGGTGGCTTGCTCGGTCTCGCGGTCGGCTACCCGGAGCTCGGGTTTGCGATCGGCTCAGCGATGGTCGGCGACCCGGTCGAGTCAGCGCCGGCGCCATACGTGGCGGTGAAGGTCGCGGGCGACACCTACCGGATCGCCGCGATCGGTCAGACCCTCGCGCCCACCTGGGTCCAGCCGATCGCGATCCCCGACGGCGCGTACGCGCGCAAGACCCCGGTCGTGATCCAGGTGCTGGACGCTATAGATAACGGCGTCCTCGGCCAGCGCGCCACGACCCTCGGCGAGTTGCTCACGCCAGGCGCGCGCACGCTTACGGACCTTGGTGAGGTGGCATCTCTCGACGTCGAGGTGCAGCCGATGTCACCGCGGCCGCACCGCTCCATGCGGATGGTCGTGACCGGCGAACACACGTTGACCGAACTCAAGGATCAGGTCGACCCGCAATGGGCGCCGATCCCCGTGTGGAACGGCGACCGCGTCACGATCCACGCGTCCGGGAAGGTCTGCCCTTCGAGTCCGGACGAGTGTTTCGGGCCCGATGGCGCGCAACCCGGCCGCTGGCGCGACTACGCCTACGCCGGCTTCCGCGACGCGCCCCACGTCTCGCTGGTCGGCCTCGCGCCAGACCAGCCGATCGCGATCGGTGCCAGCGCCACCTTCGTGGTCAAGGAGGCCGGCTTCCTGCTGCTGTTCGTCAACGATCGCGACGTCGACAACAACACCGGCGCGTTCGACGTGACCATCGATATCCAGGCGCGGTGAATGATCGCGACCGCGGCAGCGTCACCGCGCTGGCGCGCCCATCTACCGGTACCGCGCCTCGTACTGCTCGATCCGCGCGCGCAGCGACTCCATCGCCTCCGAGGCTGCCTCGACGATCTTCCCGGACTTGGCTAGCTCCTCGGCGAGCAGGAGATGCAGGCCGGTGTCGTCCTTGGTCGTCGGCTTGGCGTAATCGCGGCCCAGCGCATCCACGCCCCGCAGCGTCGCGTCGTAGGCAGCGCGGAACTCGCTCGCCGCCCAGTGGTGCTCGGCGTCGGTCAAGAACGCCCGCGCCGCCGCGATCTGCGCGCGCGCGGTCTCGACCGGCGGCGGCGGTGGATCAGGACGCCGGTGGGGATGGCACGCCGCCAACGCCAGGCTCGCGAGCAGCCACTTCATGGAGCCGAGGTCTACCGCATGCTGGCGGCGGGTGGCCGTATCGACGATCTAATAGACAGCGACGTACGCGACGGCGCCAGCGCGCCACTCCAGCGCACCCAACCGCCCGCCATCGCTTGCCAATTCTATTGGACACGTCCGTGAGGATGTCCAATAGACCATCGATAGACTGTCGATAGGCCGCACGCCAGCCCCGCCACGCAACCGCCGGCGCGACCGGTCGATACCGCGCGCACGATGCCTCGACGCTCCGAGCGCGCCAGCGACGCCAGCACGCCTCCCTCGACTCCCGCCGCGGCCGCGCGCACGGC
>Ga0075163_10002294_pt1 | contig 25806 bp, 20 predicted proteins | sample JI1023141ADNA_FD_71478 | JGI IMG/M metagenome (GOLD analysis project Ga0075163, IMG submission 71478) | Wastewater effluent complex algal communities from Wisconsin, to seasonally profile nutrient transformation and Carbon sequestration -... | ecosystem: Engineered > WWTP > Effluent > Algae... | reverse complement strand
AACAACCTCGCTTATTGTATGGACGTCAAAGCATATCCAAATCCATTTACAGTCAATACACAGATAGACATTTCATCCAATTGTGGTCAGGCTGTCACTGTCAAGATTTACGACGCATTCGGAAGACAAATAGGAGAATCGTATCAATCAAATAGCAGCGAAAAGGAATCTTTTACATTTTATGGCGCACAATTGCCAGCTGGAATGTACTTCATAACTGCCCAAAATGACAAAGAGCAAATCAGACAAAAATTGATAAAAGTAGATTAAATACCCGATGGTCTGGCTCTATGACAGCAGATTAACCCGATGGTCTGGCTCCAAGACAGCCTATCGGTAACTTCGCGATCACTACCAAGCCCGAAGGGCTTTAATTTGAATTACCTTAGGTGCAACCTAAGGTAAAAATGACCCAAAAAACAAGCCTGAAGGGCTTGAATTAAATTGATAATGAAAAATGAATTCAATTTAACAAAGTACAATTAAGCAAAAAAAGATAACTTTGCACACTTTTTGAAAATCTGATGGTGCCTTTTAGCGTAGCACTAGAAACAAAAAACAACTTCTGGCTATTTTGCCATATTGTATTTTCTGAATTTGTAGCATGTCAAAACTTGCCGTTAAAGATAGATTTCTAGATCTATCTGATTATGGAAGGTCGCCCGCTGTGTGGATAGCCACAAAGCTCAAAAACACTTCATTTACACCTATTCATGTCACATATCTTTTTGGTATCTGTGGATTGATCGCTGTGTATTGTATCTATACAGAGTGGTACATCTTTGCAGGTATCTTTTTGGTATTAAAATCCATCCTTGATGCTGCTGATGGCGAACTTTCACGCATAAAAAACACACCTTCACATAGTGGTAGATATCTCGATAGTATTTTTGATATCATTCTAAATTTCTTAATTGTATTGTCCATCTACAGTGTCATAGACATCCCTTTCTCACGGGCATTACTAGCGTTTATTAGTATTCAAATTCAAGGTACAGTGTACAATTATTATTATGTCATCTTACGGACTAGGTCAGCTGGAAGCGACACGACAAGCAAAATATTCGAACATCGAGCTCCGACAGCACTACCTGGAGAAAGCCAAAAAACGGTAGATATTTTATTCAGAATCTTCTATTTACTTTATGCTTTTTTTGACAAAACCGTTTGTTTATTAGACCCACAAGCATACAAAGTAAAGACTTTTCCCAATTGGTTTATGACGTTTGTTTCTGCATATGGTTTGGGATTTCAGTTACTGATCATGGCCATTATGCTACCTTTGGGATGGATTGAATATATCTTGCCATTTTTTATTTTTTACAATGTATTTTTGGTTATTATTGTGATGATCCGCAGATATATGATTCCTGCATAAATAAAATTAGGTCATTCTAATAAATTATACCGAAATTTGCGTATTATAAATATTGACTCATGGACCATACCATCAAAGATCTCAGACTTGCTGTACTCATCGACGCAGATAATGTACCTTTTGCCAACGTAAAAGAAATGATGGAAGAAATCGCAAAATTTGGTGTTCCAACTTTCAAAAGAATATATGCAGACTGGACCAAACCCACAGTAAGCGGGTGGAAAAAAGTATTGCTAGAAAATGCCATCACACCCATCCAACAATATTCTTACTCTAGCGGCAAAAACTCTAGCGATAGTGCTATGATCATAGATGCTATGGATATTTTGTATTCAGGAAAAGTGGATGGATTTTGTATCGTATCTAGTGATAGTGATTTTACAAGATTGGCGATCAGACTCAGAGAAGCGGGTATGAAAGTGATAGGTATGGGTGAGAAAAAAACTTTGAAACCATTCATAACAGCCTGCGATAAGTTTATCTACATCGAGATTTTAGGTGATGAAGAAGAAGAACCTATGTTAAAAACCACCACAAAAACAAGCAAACATCCCAACAAAAAACCTACAAAATCTGTCGATCTAGTCAATAGAGAACTCATAAAATTATTGACAGATAGTATCTCTGATCTTGCCGATGAAAGCGGATGGGCATTCCTAGGTGAACTAGGTAATTTATTACTAAAGAAAAAGACAGATTTTGATCCACGTAATTACGGATTTCAAAAAATGTTACCACTTATAAAAAGTATCAATCAGTTTGAAATAGACGAAAGAGTCACAGGCAAAAACAATATCAGACACATTTATATTCGGATAAAAGGGAAAGGAATTTGAAACATCCCGTTTTTGATGATCCTATCTAATATGTATTAATACTATATACCTTTTTTGAACAGAAACTAATTTTAAATTAGTTTTGTCTCCTTTAGGGTCAGGGTAAAACAAAAGGAATTTTAAACTAAGTGTAATTTGGAGATACCCCATTAATACTGTTTCCCAAAACGTAATATTAGCCGATAAGCCAAAAACAAGGTTACATTGATTTACTACCGTTTTGTTATCTTTGCCCCACCAAATCATAAAATATTGATGGATCAGAAACTTATAGAACTCATTTCCAATACATTAGGCATTACTTTTTCTTCTGTAAAAAGCACACTCCAGCTCATGGAAGACGGCGCTACCATTCCATTCATAGCTCGATACAGAAAAGAAATGACAGGTAGTCTAGATGAAGTGCAAATATCTGATATCCAGAAACAGTATAAAAAACTCCTTGAGCTCGTAGATCGTAAGGTTTTTATCCTTTCATCCATAGAAGAGCAAGGGAAACTTACCCCAGAACTTGCGGCAAAAATAACCGCATCTTTTGATCCCAATGAAATAGAAGATCTTTACTTACCTTACAAAAGAAAGAAAAAAACAAAGGCAGATGTAGCTAGAGAAAATGGACTCGAACCATTAGCAAAAATCATCATGAGCCAACGTGGCCAAGACATCGAACTCGCAGCAAAAAAATATCTAAATACCAATATCACTTCCGTAAAAGATGCGATCCAAGGTGCACAAGATATCATAGCAGAATGGATCAGCGAAGACCAAGACCTACGTGATAAAATCCGTCAGAACTTCCGTAAATTCGGCATCATCATGTCAAAAGTGGTGCCTAAGAAAAAAGATGAAGCTGAAAAATTTATGGATTATTTTGAATTTCAAGAAGCACTGCACAAATGTCCTTCGCACCGATATCTAGCCATGATGCGTGGAGAAAATGAAGGTCTTCTCAAAGTTGGTATCAGTGTTGATGATGATAGAATGCTCACAATGATAGATCGAAAGTTTATCAGATCAAATGGTGCTGAAGCAGATATCATCGCAGATGCTGTGGCGGATAGCTATAAACGACTCATCTACCCTGCCATCGAAACTCAAATCAAAAATGAATTTAAAGAAAAAGCAGATGATGAAGCCATCAAGGTATTTGGTGAAAACTTAAGACAATTATTACTTGCACCTCCACTTGGTCAGAAGGCAGTATTAGCTGTTGATCCAGGTTTTAGGACAGGTTGTAAAGTCGTGTGCCTAGATAGTAACGGTGATTTTAAGGAGTACAAAACCATATTTCCGCATCCTCCACAAAATCAAGTGGGAGATGCAAAAGAAATGATCAAAAACTTAGTATATAAATATCAAATCCAAGCGATAGGCATAGGCAATGGTACTGCTTCACGAGAAACCCAATCGATCCTACAAGAAATCACTTTTGATAGAAAAGTAGATATTTATATGGTCAATGAAAGCGGCGCATCCATTTATTCTGCTTCTGACGTAGCTCGTGAAGAATTTCCAGAGATGGATCTTACCATCAGGGGAGCAATTTCTATCGGTAGAAGGTTGATGGATCCGTTAGCAGAACTTGTCAAAATCGATGCAAAATCCATAGGCGTAGGCCAATACCAACATGATGTGCACCAAGGCAAACTTAAAGAAAATCTAGATATGACCGTCTCTAGTTGTGTCAATCGTGTAGGTGTCAATCTCAATACGGCTTCGCGTCATATCCTTACATATATCGCTGGCATGGGGCCTTCCATAGCAAAAAACGTAGTCGAATATCGGAGAACTAATGGTGATTTCAATTCCATAGCTCAGTTAAAAAAAGTACCAAGATTGGGCGATAAAGCATATGAACAAAGCGCTGGTTTCTTGAGAATTCGTGAAGGTGCAAATCTTCTAGACAATACTGGTGTTCATCCAGAATCATATGGAATAGTAGAAAAAATGGCAAAAAAAAGTGGCCTTTCCTTAGCGCAGTTTATTGATAATGCAGACGCAAGAAAACAGATCAATTTTCACGAATATGTCACGGAAAACATAGGGTTACCTACGCTAATGGATATCATGAAAGAACTCGACAAACCGGGATTAGATCCACGTGGCGAAGCGCAACAGTTTAGATTTGATGATAAACTGAAGACCATGAATGACGTCTATGAAGGAATGATAGTACCAGGATTGGTGACCAATATGACCAATTTTGGAGCGTTTGTGGACATTGGCGTCAAGCAAGATGGATTGCTGCACATATCACAAATTACCAAAAAGTATATCCAAAATCCTTCAGAAGTACTTCATTTAGGACAAGAATTGATGGTAAAAGTTATCGGTATAGACATCCCACGAAAAAGGATTAACCTGACGCTTTTATTCTGACAGCCGATATTCTTGATAACTCTCTAGCAACTTTGCATATACTTCATTTCGAGACAACAATGCACGATTGCCAATGAGAATAATTTGCTCTCTAGCTCTAGTCAATGCCACATTTAGTTTCCTATCGATGCCATCAAGCGAAGGAGAAACAAGCGTATCCAACTGACTGAGTCGATTGACACAAAAAGAAATCAATATTATATCTCTTGCACCACCTTGATATCTTTCAACAGTGTCCACCGTGATTTTTTCTGAAATATCAGCTGGCAATCTTTGCAAACACTGTCTAATCCTAGCGATCTGAGCTCGGTAAGGCGTGATGACTCCTATAGATTCCGCTGTAATAGTTTTGTTATTGATATGATAAAGTTCAATGATGTTTTGAATAACATCAACAGTGGCTTCAGCTTCAAAAATATTGGTTTTCCAGTTGAGTTCTGTGTCCGCAGGTGTATCAATATAAATTGTTCGTTGATGTGTCAAAAAGTCTAAGGAAGCATTACTTTCATCAAAAAAAGACACCTTAGAAAGTCTTTGCAACCCTGGCAATAATCTTAGTTTTTCTTCATAAAAATATTGATTTGGAAATTGCATCAATGCTTCATTTAACCTTCCTTGTTCTTGTAGAATACCGATCGCATCTTGCCAACCTTGCTGCTGAATTTGAAAATAAAGTCGTTCAAAAAGTGATGTCCTCGTATCTTTAAATCCCGATTCATTCAGTATTTCATTATTAATTTTGCTCTGATATCCCGGTTGTATGACCACAGCAGGTAGTTGTTTATGATCACCAATAAAAATAAATCGTTTAAATTTTGATAATAATCCTACTAACATCGGTTCTAAAATCTGAGAAGCTTCGTCAATGATGACCGTATCAAAATCCTTCAAATGGAACAATTCTACCCTATTGACCACACTTGAAACCGTAGAAATATAAATCCGTCTCGACATCAAAAGTTCTATGATTTCCTGTCTGGAAGAACATTTTTTGATCACCTGATCGAGTAGGTTATTTTCGTACCTTTCGTCTGTGCTCAACCTACTACCAAGCCTTAAAAACTTATTCTTAAAATCTGCATCGATAGACATCACAGCTTCACAAATCTCATCCACAGCACGATTGGTGTAAGCAAGCAATAAAATATTTTCGCGTGTATGATGATGAACGTGTTTGACAAGATTTTTTAACATCACCGAAGTCTTTCCTGTACCTGGTGGTCCCCAAAGCAAAAAATAATCTTTGGCAGCAATAATACGATTCAAAATAGTAGCTTGTGCTGGTGTAACATCATCATCAAATAAGATATCATTTGCCGATTCTTTAAAACGCGGTTGCTTCATACCCAATATTAACGACCTATATTCCATAGGTGAAGCTGCCCAAGTGAATAAGCTTTTATACATTGTATTAAACCCACTATCAAGGCTATCTTGCTCGAGTGACCATTTTTTATCTGTCGAAAATAGGGTTTGATTGTATTGTTTACTTCTTAATCGAACTGTCACCGTTTCATTGGTCATATCAGTGATCGTACATTTGAATATTTGATTGCTCAATACAGGACGAATTCTACCAGCTTCCACAGGATAAAGTACGGTGATATCTCCTATCCTAAAATTGACTAGATTAATCTCTTCTACATTTCTAGCAAATGTAATCATGGCATCTTCTTCATATGATTTATTATCGATAATGGTCAAGCCAGAAAGCAAGGCAAATCGTTCCTTTTTTTCATCACTATTTTCTAGCCATAAGGCAGCATGTCCGTTGGATTTATTAATGCCATGTTCACCCGTTTTGGCTAGTGACTGCTCTCTTGCTATGAATGCAGAATAATGGTCAAAATAGGCCTTATCTATTGGACTTAAAGTAGTATATACATTATAAAAATTCTCAATATCTTTTATATTAAACCCTTTTAGTTTAGGAAAATTCTGTGGTTTTATGTATTGCAAAATAGCATTATCGACATCACATTGCTTCACTTTTTGATCGATGGCAAGGAGGTCATTACGTAGCTTCATTGCTTCATATTGTTGATTTCTTACAGGCGGCGCAAAACGTAATGGTTTGTCCGACTCTTTAGAATACAAGATATAATTTACGGATCTTGCTCGGGTCTGAAAGGTAGATTTTATCATCAGATCATACAACAATGTCTGGATGTAATGACTAGCATTGATACCATACACATTTGGTTTGAATGTACTTCCACTTTTTAATTCTATGATATCATATGTAATTTTATCTTTTTTTTGATGAAGTAAATCTAAACGTCCTTGGATACCAAAATCTCTTGAATAAAAAGAAGGTTCTAAGAAAATGGTCTCTCGATTTATCTCAAAAGTCTTGAATTCTTGTAACACTACAAACTGTAAATTTCTAAAATGTCCTTTTATTTTGTCCATCAAGTCTTTGATAGCATGATCATCCAAAATCGCAAATCCCAATGGGTTGGTATGAAACATTTGCATAAGCAAAGTCTTGAATTCCACCTTTGGATCAGAAATTAATTCGTCCAACATAAAATTGACTAGGTTACCTATGAGAAGAGAAGGTGTCGATTCAGCAGGTTTAAATTTAGAAATCAAATATAAAAAAGGCTCCGAACCATAATCTTTAAAACATTCAGCAATGGCAGTCACATCCACCATATGATCAGGTTGAATGATGATAGCAGTAGGCACATAAATGCTATCTTCACGAATTTCCACATCTATCAAATTAATGTGGATAGGAAGCGCAAATGTTTTGCGAAGAGACTCTATATTTTGATTGAATTGTTCATTTTTGTCATGGACGTCGTAGATTGCTGTTTTTTCATTTGCAGGATCTTCTTCATCGTAAAAATGCAAATGCTTTTTATCCGCGTCTACTTCATAAAGAACAGCTTCCACAACAGGTTTAAAACCAATCATTTTCTTTTGATCTCCTACAAAATATTGTGTCGCTTCTTGACATAGCGAATATTGATGACTTATGTTTGTTTTAAAAATTTCATTAAGTAAAGATTCACAAATGTATGCACCTAATTGAAAATAAAGTCCTTCTTTCTCTTTGTCTATTTTGGATTGTTCCACCGCTTTTCTGAACATGTGGCTATGATGTAAGGTAGTGCCAGTCAATTGAAATTTGGCACCGACATAAGCTAGTCTTGAAAACAGGGTCGTGAAATTCAACCTTTCTTCCTTAGTTGCTTCTTCCAAAATAAGGGTAAATACTTCAAAAAGTGCTTTATTTTTTTGGGCAGTCGTCCAGCTTTCATGATGATGAATAGTTTCAATTTGGGTGTATAATAAATTTCTTGTTTCGGCGGACTGCATCATTTGCTCATCATTTTTTCGTAATGCGAAGATAGTAATATTATTGAATCATGATAAATTTTAGTCAGTTTTATCAAAATGGTAAAAGTAACGAATGACTTTCAACTTCATGTTTTGAGAAAAAAATACATCTTCGTAAAACTATAAAATTCTTATCTTTGCAACATGACAATACAGAGATCTCCTGTTGAGCAACTAGATTTTGAAGAAATCAGATTTTTCCAAGAAAAAAAATGTATATCTTGTCAATAATAAATTAATCAAACAGATTCTAAAAATTGAAAGTAATATGTTTCGTATCATAATTATACCCTTTATCATCTTTTCCATCACATCTTGTAAAACAGTCCAAAAAATGACCGCTTACGAAAGATTCCTTATACAAAGTGAAGCAGAAAACATACCATTCCGAGTACTCCAAGTTACAGAATCTAAAGATAATAAAGTCCTAAGAACTGCCTGTAAAAATATTGATTTCGTAAAAGATAAAAGACTTCTAGATCTTCTCATATCAAGATTAAAAGCAACAATGGCAGCTGAGTCAGGTGTAGGTATCGCGGCGCCACAAGTAGGAATATCTCGTAATGTTTTCCTATTTATGCGTATCGACAAAGCAGACAGACCTATAGAAGTAGCTATCAATCCAAAGATCATTTCTAAACCTGACGAAACTATTTGTTTTGAAGGAGATGGCTGTCTTTCTATACCTGACACTCGTGGCAATTCAATAAGATACCCTTGGATAGAAGTAGAATACATCAATGAAAGTGGCCAATTAGTAAGAGAAAAATTGACTGGATATTCACGCGTAGATGACTTTACTTCTATCATCTTCCAACATGAATTCGATCACTTACAAGGTGTACTTTTTACAGATAAATTGTGTGAATCGATTCCGAAAAAACAAATTGAATAATGATCAAACATTTTATTACCTGCCCCTAAAGGAAACCGTTTGATCATTAATGCAGGAGACATCTGGGATTTTCTTCATTTAATTTGTTTATTAAACTGATGGCTCTTGCTGGCTTAAACAATGGAAACTGCCCAATCCCCAAATGATGTCTACAGAATCTATACCCACAACTTCCCTATCTGGAAAACACTCTTGGATAATATCCAAGGCGTCTTGATCATTTCGATCATCTCTGAAGGTCGGCACTATCACATTTTCATTGGAGATATAAAAATTTGCATAAGAAGCAGGCAATCTTTGATCTTCATATATCACAGGATTTGGCATAGGCAACTCCACAATATTTAAAGGCCTATCATCTGCCAATCTCATTTTTTTGAGCAATTTAAGATTGTCTTTTAGCAAGTCATAATTGTCATCAGACTTATCGTGTTCTATGACGGTAATGACCGTGCCTTCATTCACAAATCTTGTGATATCATCAATATGCCCATCCGTATCATCACCCACAATACCTTCGTCTAGCCACAATATTTGTTCCGCCCCATAATATTCTACGAGATATTGCTCTATTTCGTATTGGGATAAATGTGGATTTCTGTTTTTATTAAGCAAGCAAGCAGTCGTAGTGAGGATCGTACCCTTTCCATTAAACTCGACACTACCACCTTCCATGACAATACCAGGATGAAACACTTGTAGGCCTAGTTTATCACCTATCAAAGTAGGTATTACATCATCTAGATCATAGGGAGGATATTTATCGCCCCAAGCATTGTATCCCCAATCTACGATAGCTTTGGTTTTAGTTTCAGGATTGATCAAAAAAGCAGGACCATGGTCTCTACACCATGCATCATTGGTAGGATGATAATAAAAAGAAATATTGTTTAATACTTGATCTGGATTGGATACAGAAGCGAAATAATGTGCATTTTTGATCTTCTCTAATGCTTCATGATGCATGGTTTCGTCCGCAACATTGATACAAACTTTTTGATGAGATGCGACACGAAGTATAAACTCAGCATAAGGATCATATATCAAGTGCAACTTTCCAGGCCAAGACGCTTCTTTGTGTGGCCAAGACAACCACATGGCATTTTGGTGTGCAAATTCAGCAGGAAAATAAAACCCTAATTCCCTTGGCGTAAAATCAATCTTCATCTATAAATCTTTTGGTAATGGGTTGATAACTGTCGATCCTTCTATCTCTCAAAAATGGCCAATGAATGCGAAATTCATTTGTCTCACGCAAATTGATATCCACCACATTGGTTTCTTCTTGGTCATGTGATGCTAGGAAGAGCAGTTTGCCTTGTCCGTTAGCTACAAAACTTCCTCCCCAAAACTTCATTGCCCCATCTTGCTCGAATCCTACTCTATTCACACTGACGACAGGTACACCATTTGCGACAGCATGTGATCGCTGCATAATTTGCCATGAATTGTATTGGTCTTGATTGGTTTCTTCATCTTGTGATGTTGCCCACCCAATAGCTGTAGGATAAAACATAATCTCCGCACCCATCAAAGCAGTGATACGGCTAGCCTCAGGATACCACTGATCCCAACAAATAAGCACACCTATTTTTGCAAATTTTGTTTGAAAAACCTTGTATCCCAAATCGCCTGGTGTAAAATAAAACTTCTCATAGAAAGCAGGATCATCAGGAATATGCATCTTTCTATATTTGCCAAGGTATGTACCATCAGCATCAATCACAGCCGTAGTATTATGATAAAGTCCTTCTGCTCTTTTTTCGAAAAGTGACGCAATAATCACCACATTCAAATCCTTTGCAACGGCTGATAATGTCTCTGTGGTTTTACCTGGAATAGCTTCCGCCAAGGCAAAATTATCATAATCTTCTACATCACAAAAATACAAGGATGTGAATAGTTCCTGTAGACAAACTATATTTGCGCCTTTGCTAGCGGCAACTTTTATTTCTCTGATGGCTTTCTCTAGATTGGTAGCTGTCTCTTTTACACAAGACATCTGCACCAACCCAACTTTTACATTTGACATAAGCTTTGTTACGTTTTAAGACTGCAAAAATATAAATATTTGGGGATTTTTGAGCTTATTGGCTTTGATATTTATATTTCAATCACAAAGAGTCAAGACCGATAGAATCACGTCTGCGATTGATTTCAATTATCTCATTTTTAGATAGATTGTCGTAATATTCAGATGTCATGTGATAATAATATGGTTCAATTTTTTTTGGTCCCCAAATTCTCCTCCTGTCAACTATCCACGCATATCCAATTGGACCTAAGTAACCATCATTAAAAGCATCATTAAGTATTGGCTTTAGCTTTATATTGTCTAAATCCTTGTCCATATGTAGCATCATAATATAAGCATTGAAAGCGCTAGAAGACCCAATCAAACGCTCACTTGGAAAACCATATTTGCCAATCAAATACATGAGAGAAATAAAATTTATGGAATCAGCATTGCCAAAATCTTTACCGATTCCTTCTCTTGCATTTTGATCAATCAAAAACATAGAATCAATCATAGCTTTGTACTCAAAATTAAAATATTTTTTGTGAATGATCGACTCTTTGGAGATCAACTCTTTTAACTTCAGCATACAAGAGCTCAATTGGTTTATTGAATTAACAACTTGATCATATTCATGTCCATTTCGAAAAGATAATTCAAGATATTTTATTGCTATGTCACACCTTCCATTTTCTGCACAAAATTTTGCCATTTTAAAAGAATGAATAGAAGGTACAAAGGGAATCTTCTGGATTAAACTATCAAATTTCTGAATACCAACATCTAAATCGCCATCTTCCATCAACCTAAATATTTTCTTTGTTGACTTATAGTATTCGGGGTAAGTAATTTTATCGTTTTGCTTTGAGCTACATGAAAAAATACCAAATAAAACAAACATTGAAAAATAAAATCTATATCTCATCTTTTTCACTTTCTTATTTCCCTTCTTCCACTTTACTCCATCGACTAGCGGCCCATTCTTTCTGAGCTTCCAGATTATGAAAGGTCCATGCCAATATCCTACTTGTCTTATTTCCTTGTCCCATCGGGATCGTGCGACTTTCGAAAGCACCTATTTTTTCGAGGGTTTGGTAAGCTCGTTTTAGATTAGATTGTTTAGATATCAGTGTTGAAAACCAGAGACATGAATTTGAGAATGCTTTACTTTCCGTAATCATCGACTGTACAAATTTATCTTCACCACCATCGCACCACAATTCATTCTCTTGTCCACCAAAATTCAGGACAGCCTTTTTTAGCTTTAGATTTTTGATCTTTCTATCGCTGCCTGATTTAGCTTCTTCCGCTGATGCATTAAAAGGTGGATTACAAATCGTGAGTTCAAAATATTCACCATCTTGAATAATATTTTGGAAAATATGCTTCGCATCTGACTGCAATCTCAACGTAACATTATCCTTCAATATGTCATTTTCATTTACTATATCTTGTGCTGAAGCCAATGACTTCGCATGAATATCACTTCCCACAAACGACCAACCAAATTCTTTGACACCAATGATGGGATAAATACAACTCGCACCTACGCCAATATCTAGACATCGGACACTAGCACCAGAAGGCACTTTGCCATAATTTTTTTGTGCCAAAATATCTGCAATGTGGTGGATGTAATCTGCTCTTCCAGGAATAGGTGGACATAAGTAGCCTGTAGGAATATCCCACTGTTGGATGTCATAATAAGTTTTGAGAAGGGCGGTATTCAATGCTTTGACAGCAGATGGATTTGAAAAATCAATGGATTCATCTCCATATTTATTAGGCAATACAAAGGATGCTAGCGCCGAATGTTTTTCAATCATTTTTTTGAATTCATATCGCTCTCTATGTTTGTTTCGTTTGTGCAATCTAGTTTTCTCAGTAGATGGTTCTCTTTTTTCGGCAACTGCTGGCTTTTTATTATTTGACATCGCAATGTAATTGTATGGTAAAATATTTTCTTCCGACTTCCATTCACATAAAAATTGAAGAAGTGCAAATATGCGTTAATTTAACTACAAAATCAAATACAGAAGGATTGTAATCATAAACATTCCCTCGAATACATCAGAGATCTGGTAGTGATAAGCAAGATATTATAGAATCGAATGGCAGCCATAACTATATATAAATAGTGTCTTATGGCTGTTATTCACAGCAATGAATAGCAGCCATAACTATATAAATATACACGTTATGGCTGCTATTGTTTATAGATAATAACAGCCACAACTATACATTATTAGTAGTTATGGCTATCATTTACTTGTTTAATTCTAAAGACTATTGTATATTTGTGGTTAAATTTATATCCATGGAATTTGTAGGTAGAAATGAAGAGTTAAATCAGATAAATAAACTTATAAATAGCTCTAAATCAGAACTATGTGCAGTACTAGGACGTCGAAGGATAGGTAAGACTTTCTTTATCGAACACGCTATAAAAAATCACCTTTTCTTTAGATTTACAGGCAAATATGAGTCTCCCGTAAATATCCAATTAGAACGATTTTCAGCAGAGATTAAAACACAATTGGATTTAGGATATTTACCTATTTTGGAGTCTTGGTTTGATGCTTTTAATTTATTAAAAAATGAGTTAAAATCTTCGCGTAAAAGAAAGAAAAAAGTAATCTTCTTGGACGAGTTTCCTTGGATGTCCACCAAAAACTCTTATTTCGTTGCGGCATTTGCAGATTTTTGGGCTTGGGCTCTATTACAAAAAGATATTTTAGTTATTATCTGTGGGTCAGCAGGATCGTGGATGATTAAAAACATATTTAAAAACAGAGGCTCTCTCTATAATAGAGTCACTAGCAGAATCGAACTAAGCCCTTTTTCGCTAGAAGAAGTCGCACAATTTCTAAAAGCCAAACAAATAAATTACAATACTGATGCCATCATAAAACTATATATGATTATGGGTGGTATTCCTTTTTACCTAGATCAATTGGATACATCAGAAAGCCTTGATCAAGCGATAGATAGACTCTTTTTTAGAAATAAAGCAATACTGAATCTAGAATTTAATGAATTATTTGTTTCTCTATTCGGAAGTAGCAACACTTATGAGCAAATTGTAAAGATACTAAGTGAACACACTTACGGACTCGATAGAAATACGATATCCAAATTGAGCAAAATATCGTCTGGAGGCACACTGAGCAATAATATAGACGAGCTCGAAGCGGCTGGTTTTATCACACCTTACGTGCCATATGGCAAATCAAAAAGAGACATCATCTATAAACTTACCGACCCTTATATCTTGTTCTATCTTAAATATGTACAAAATACACAAGTAAAGACCAAAAATATCTGGCATTACCTCACCAATACACCTTCATGGCACGCATGGAGTGGATTGGCATTTGAAAATTTATGCATGCTGCATATGCAGGAGATAAAACAACAGTTAGGTATTTCTGGCATCTTCAGTACAGAATCTGCTTGGAGACACAAAGGTGATGAAACGATGACAGGATCACAGATAGACTTACTCATTGATAGGTCTGATAAAGTCATCAATATTTGTGAAATAAAATACGCTCCAGGAAACTATGTCATGGATAAAGAATACTACACAAAATTACAAACCAAAATAGCTTCCTTCAAATATTTTAGTAAGACACGCAAAAGTATTTTCGTAACGTTCATCACACCGTCAGGCCTTTTTGAGAATAAACATTCGCTCGAATACATCAGAAATCAGGTAGTGATAAGCAAGATTTTATAGAATCGAATGACAGCCATAACTATACAAGAACAGTAACTTATGGCTATTATTCATAGCAAGGAATAGCAGCCATAACTATGTATAAATGATGGGTTGTGGCTGTGATTTAATCTCCCAGTTAAACTCTGTTTCCCATAAAAATTCAAACTATTCCCGGCAACCAAAATCCAAACTTTATAAAACTTATTTTTCAATTAAATTTGACAAAGCCATATTAAACTTTAAATTTGCTACCATATCAAACGCCACCCTTTTATGTCCAAAAAATCATCGTATATCCTAGGTCTTTATGTCGTCATTATCTCGACCCTCCTAAGCTGCCAACAAGAAGATGAACGTCATGGTATTGCTTGGAAAAATATCGAAAAAGGATTGCAAACAGCTTTTATTTCTGCAAAAAATGGTGATACCATCCGACTAGATGCTGGTCATTTTTGGTTTACACGAAGTCTAATGATGGATGGCAAATCAGATATCGTCATCATAGGCGCTGGAATGGACGAAACCATACTATCATTCAAAGGTCAACAAGAAGGTGCAGAAGGTATCAAAATCGCTAATTGTAAAAACATCCAACTCATAGGCTTCACCGTAGAAGATGCCAAAGGAGACAACATCAAAGTCACAGATACTGATGGCATTCTCTTCTCAAAAGTGAAAGTTTATTGGACCAATGGTGCCAAAGAGAGTAATGGTGCCTATGGTTTTTATCCAGTGCTTTGCAAACGTGTGGTGATAGAAGATTGTATAGCCTCTCGTGCATCTGATGCAGGTGTATACGTGGGGCAATCAGATTCAGTAGTAATCAGGCGAAATGTTGTTTATGAAAATGTAGCAGGAATCGAAAGTGAGAACAGCAATTTTGTAGAAATCTACGACAACCATACGTACAATAATACTGGCGGCATCTTGGTATTTGACCTTCCTGGATTGACACAATATGGCCACCACACTAGGGTATTTAACAATAAAGTCATCAGCAATAATCACACTAATTTTGCACCAAAAGGCAACATTGTTGGTATGGTTCCACCTGGGACTGGCATCATGTTGTTGGCTACGAGAAATATAGAAATTTTTGGTAACGAAATTAAGGATAATCGTACTTGTCCGACTGCCATCATTAGTTATGATTTGGTGACAGAAATGTCTCAAGACAAAAAGGAAAACGACTCATCCGGTCAGCCTGTCAATCATCAATATAAATTAGATAGCTTATACGATCCATATCCAAATTATGTTTTCATCCACGGTAATACTTTCTCCAATACTCATTGGTTCCCTACCCTAGAGTCAGATTTTGGAAAGTTGTTTTTGACCAAGTTTTTTATGGATACGCCTGACATTGTAATTGATGGATTTTCAAATACCAAATTGAAAGGTGGTTTTGATTTTTGTATAGACCAATCCGAAGCTTCTTTTGCCAACCTAAACATTCCCGAAAATCTAAAAAACATCCTTACCGATCCAAGTCCATATCTGTGTAAAGAAGGCATAGTAACAGAAACCACCTTCAAATTTCCAGGTCAATAATCCCTAAATCTCTCCAAATGTCTAATATATTTCGCAGTAATTTTCTGACCCCAATACTCATTTTCTTCACAATTTGCTTCCTTCCTAATGCTTGTAAACAAAAAGAACAATCCGTCCAAATCACAGAAGAAAACTATACACACCATAGTATAGAAGATGTAAAAGCTTTGAAAAAACTGTCAGATTACGACATGTTTGAATTACCACTTGCTGAGATAAAACCCAAAGATGGCGTCTTACCTTACGACTTAAATTCGTCGCTTTTTACAGATTATGCTTTCAAAAAAAGATTTATTTATTTGCCAGAAGGAACAGCAATGACGTACCATGAAGATCAAGCATTTGATTTCCCAGAAGGTAGTTTGATCTTTAAGTTTTTTTATTATCCAAAGGATTTCAGTCAGCCAGAAAAAGACTTGCAACACATAGAAACTAGGGTCCTAATCCGTGAAAATAACGATTGGACAGCGCTCACCTACATTTGGAATGAAGCCCAAAACGATGCTTTTCTCACCATTGCAGGCGAAACAAAAACGGTAGCTTGGATCGACGAAGCTGGCAAAAGCCAAACCGTAAATTATAGCGTACCCAATCTCATACAATGTAAAAGTTGTCATGAGTATGCTGGTAAAATGATGCCAATCGGTCCAGCTGCAAGACATCTAAACAAACCTTATACTTTTGGAACATCTACTATCAATCAGTTGGATCACTTCATATCGCTAGGCAAACTACAAGGTGTCACAAGCGCCACATCTTCCCCAAAAATAGCAAATTATACAGATATGTCTTTGTCAACAGATGATCGAGCACGTGCATATTTAGATATAAATTGCGCGCATTGTCACAGACCAGAAGGTCCTGCCAAAAACAGTGCACTCAATCTACTCGCTTCTGAAAAAAATCCCATCGCTTATGGTGTCATGAAAACTCCGATAGCAGCGGGTATTGGCTCAGGTGGCCTTAAATATGACATCGTACCAGGTAAACCTGATCAGTCTATCCTTCATTATCGTATGCACTCTTTGCAGCCAGGTGTTGCTATGCCAGAGTTGGGTAGAAAAATGGCGCATACAGAAGGATTGGCATTGATAACGGATTGGATTAGTGAGATGGAATGATAGCTTATTCGAAATTTAGCAATAAATAATGGTAAATTGCTTACCTTTATAATATCATTGTTTCAAAATGCTTAAGATAAAAATTGAAAACATGAGAGAATTAAGAAGTTGTGATAGGTTGTCATTTGATTTGTAGCACTTTTACCTTTAAATTTTAATTAATGAAAAATAGTAATTCTCACCTAAAAATTAAAAGTTTACTTTTATGCTTGGTCCTGTTTACCTTAAAACTAACTAGCCAAAATTTTGAAATTGATGTCTCTTTAGGCGTACCAAGGTCAAAATTAATATATCATCACAACTCAGAGATTAATGGTACAAGTTCATATAACGACAATGGAAATTTATTTGTAGTAGGTTTCACAATTAAAGAAAAAAACAACTTTAGACTTCGAACAGAATTGGGGTTTCTTTCACTAAAAAATTATATTAGCATCTCATACAAATATGATCAAGGTCAGGGACTACAGACTGAAAACATTAATAGTTTCCTTTTAAACCAAAAACTTTATGTAGGAATATTGCCAGAATATGTTAAAAACAAAAAAAATCATTCTTTTTTCCTTAATGGAGGTTTACTTTTAGCCACAAATATTACCAAAGAATTGGTCACTTCCAATAGGACAATCAATTCTGATTTCAGATGTTTTGGAGTGAGCATAAACTCAGGAATTATTTTTAAAATTAGTTCGATAGGCTTGAAGTTTAACGCAGGATATTCTCGTTTCTTTAAAGAACCGATATTTTCACGATATGAACCGTATACCAGCAGCCAAAACATTAATTTGCTTTTTGGAATCGTTTACAATGTCACAAAAAATTAAGTTATTGTAAGCCAACGATTTCAAAGTCAATTTTACATACCTATCAAAACAAAAACAATAGTAAATTCGTTAATTCTTAATTCAATATCAATTTTCAATTTCCTTTCAGATGAAGACAGTCAAATTTTCAGCAATTTTAATTAGCATTTTATTTTTAACCATCGATGTTAGTGGTCAATTTGGATTGAGAATGAAGTACAATAGCAACAATTTTTCTGATTGGGAAGCTGCGATGGAAGATCGATATAATACGAATGAAAAGTTATATTCTCCAGGATATGAACTAGGAATTGATTATTGGTTCAAACTTAAAAAAAGAAGGATAGAATTTATGCCTGAGATTTCTTATGCTTTGGCCACTACTAAATATAGTAATGCTGCACTAACCGAAACAAAATTCACATCCTATAATTTTAATTTTCATACCCAAATATATGCCCTAGACCTAGAAGCTGATTGTGACTGTCCTACTTTCTCTAAACAAGGTCCATCCATAAATAAAGGGTTGTTTTTTCACTTTACTCCTGGTATAAGTTACTACAACACTGCTACTACACCAAATCCATTAATTGAACTAATATATCCAGTAACCGATACCGAAGGTATTGCTTTTAAAGTAGGTATTGGTTTAGGCATGGATATTGGTGTGAGTGATTTACTGACGATAACACCTATCATTTCTTATTATTTCAATATGGGAATGAATTGGGAAAATCTAGCCTTATCAGGTACTCAGTTAACAGATGTTTCGTCCAATCCAAGACTACTACAATTTACACTTAGACTAGGATTCCGACCAGATTACGGTAGAGGTCGCAGAAGATAATTTAAATCAAATGAAAATTCCCATTACGCTAAGTCAGGAGTTTTCGGGTGTCCTAGATCAACTGGAGTACACCAAACATCACTTATTTATCACAGGTAGAGCAGGTACAGGCAAATCGACTTTGCTACAAGTATTCCGAAATACTACCAAAAAAAGAGTAGTCGTACTTGCACCCACTGGAATTGCAGCACTTAATGTTCGTGGTCAGACTATTCATTCGTTTTTTGGATTTCCTCCTAGATTACTCAATAGATCTGAGATAGAAAAACGAAAAAACTATCGCATTTATGTCAATACAGATATGATTATCATAGACGAAGTATCCATGGTTCGTGCAGATATCATTGACAATATTGATTATTTTTTACGCATCAATCGCAATGTCAACGCCCCTTTTGGTGGTGTGCAAATGATATTTTTTGGAGATTTATTTCAATTGCCGCCTGTGGTTTCTACACCATTCGAAAAGCAATATTTCCAAACCACCTATCCGACACCTTATTTTTTTTCGGCACAAGTCATCCATCACATCGAACTGAAGATGGTGGAATTGCTCCATGTCTATCGCCAAGAAGAACGAAACTTCATCAATCTATTGGACAATATTCGTCTGAACAGTCTTGATTATGATGATTTTATGTACTTGAACGAAAGACATCTTCCCGTGCCAACTGAAGATGACTTTTTTATCACTTTGTGTAGTAGAAATGACATTGCAAATCGTATCAATGAAAACGAACTCAAAGCCATTCAACTTCCAGAAGTAGCTTATCAAGCAACTGTGGCTGGTGAATTTAACCCACAGCTCTACCCTACCGAATTTAATTTAGTATTGAAGGTTGGCGCACAAGTTATGTTTGTCAAAAACGATTTGCAAAAACAATTTGTCAATGGCACAATCGGCATTGTCACAGAAGCAAATTATGAACGAATCATGGTACGCATTCCGGATGATAATGGTTCTGACAAAACCATCGAAGTAGATCGTCAAGAATGGGAAATCTTAAAATACGAAAATGATGCTGAAAAACCACAGCAAATTTCGACAAAAGTCGTAGGCACATTTAAACAATATCCACTAAAACTTGCGTGGGCGATTACTATCCACAAAAGCCAAGGAAAAACATTTGACAGAGTCATTATCGATATGGGTGGTGGCGCTTTTGAAAGTGGGCAGACTTATGTAGCCTTGAGTAGGTGTAGAACTTTGGAAGGCGTCATACTTAAGCAACCACTAAAAAATCGAGATATTATCGTGGACGACAGAATCACAGAATATTATGAACAGGTTAAATATCTAAGCTAAAGAAGTCAGTAAAATTATCTTAAAACATATAAAAGAACAAAAATATTTATAATGAAACATTACCTCTTACTTTTACTTCTTTTCGGCAACCTCCATGGAATAGCTCAAGAAATTAAATACCTAAGTCCAGCTGTAGGAAATTATATATCTAAGTATCGGTACCTAGTATCTGATGGAAAAGTCGGACAAGACTCCTTATTAATCGGAGAATATAAATTTAATAGTTTTGGGTTTTGTGTGGAAGAATATCAGCAAGATATACTTTCTAAAACGATATATATTTATCAAAACGATTCTATATTAGTATCAAGTGACCAAAACATCAACGGCAGTGAATATCCTGTGATGCAGAAGAAATACTTTTATGATGACAATAATCTTTTAATAAAAATAAGAGAATATATTTTTAATACTACTTCTAATTCTACAAAATTCAAATACAATAAAAATCTACAATTAACTGATGAAATTGTAAAACGAAAAGATAGAACAACACAGTCTAAAACTAAAAAATATTATATAGATGACTTATTGTCTACTGAAGAAATAATTAGCAAGACATACGAAAAAAAGAAATTTCATTTCTACGAATACAATAAAAACAAACAGCTTGAGTCATTCTATTATGGCTACAAGAAGAGTGAAAGAATATTGTTTAAAACTTACGAATACAATGAATTAGGGGAACTTTTCAAAATGTCTCAATACGATTGTGATGAGCACATCATACAATATGAATATGATAATTTAGGTAACAAAATTATAGAGAGAAAATTTATAGATGGACTACTTGTTTCTATAACTAAGATCTTCTATTCCAATATTACCATTTAAAAATATCAAAATTACATATTTTTTCTTTTTCTATACTCTCCAAAGGAAATCATTTTACCTGCTTCAGCATCATAGAGATTAGCAAAAACGCTACTGAAACCTTGCCAGAAAGTGACTTTATTGGTGTACTTTTCGAAAACAGGAAAAGCTTCGTTACACGCCTTTAGATTATAATTCGGAATCGCAGGGCTAAGGTGGTGTATATGGTGGTAACCAATATTACCAGTCAACCAATGCAAAAAGAATGGCAAATCATAGTATGTACTACCTTTAAGGGCAGAAACAACATAATTCCAATTTTCTTTTGATGATTTGTACACAGTCTCATACTGATGTTGAATGTAGAAAAACCAAAGTGCATAAGTACCAAAAAAGAAGAGATTGACTAGTTGTACTACAAAAAAATCTTCAAATCCGATCAAATATCCTAGACCAACATATATAATAGCATAAACAATATTGGCCCATTTTACAGAATTTTTGACTTTGGCAAATACTCCTTCTTTCAGAAAGGCAAATCTGTTGTAGATCGCTACGTAAAAGAATCCACCAATTGTAAATAAATACAATGGATGTCTATATATCCTGTATTTAATTTTATCTACTAATTTCAACTTACTGTATTGCTCCACAGTCAAACACTCAATATCTCCTACACCTGAATGTTCTATCTGACCATTGTGTGCATGATGAAAGTTATGATTTGCTGCCCAATATTTATAAGGTATAAAAGTAAAAAAGCTACTTATGGTGCCTATGATATCATTGGCAGAACGACTTCTGAAAAAGGACTTGTGCCCACAATCGTGCTGAATAATAAATATCCTACCAAGCAAAAAACCATTTAGAATGGCTAGTCCAATGACCCAAAAGATGGAATGACTATATAAATAAAACTGGAGAATCCACAAGGCGATAAAAATCCCATAACTATTTACTACTTGGATGACTGCTTTTTTAGTATCTGGGACCTGATACTTACTCAACATTACGTGCCAATCCTTCAATTCTTCAAGCAATTCTGCTTTATTAAAACCCGACATCTACTATTTTTACGAATGAACCACAAAGCTAATGATAAAGTTGTGATTCATAAAGTGAGAATTATCATTATTTTGTAAAAACATTTTTTCTACATATTGAACATCGGTGACTTCATGTTTTCTATATAAATTGCTACTAGGGTATAACAACGTGACAAGAATTCCATTTATAAAAATTGTGTTAATTATAATTTTATTTCAACAAATTGAAGCAATGGACATAATTTAATAAATATATCCAGCAATTTAAAAGATTTTTTTGAGTCAATATTATACATATTATAGTTTCATTATACTTAGTTGTTTCACAAAAAGTGTCAAATAATTTGTAGTTTTTAAGTATTACACTTCATTAAAAGCATATCAAAACAATACATTAGCTTCATTTTCAAGATAAAACAAAATAAATATTTAAAACATATGTTATTTTAAATATTCATATTATAGTCATTATCAATTTATTAAAAATATAAATAAAAAATTATATAAAATAGAGTAAAATAATTAAAAAAACACATACTAAATATACTTAATATGTATTACATTTGCATTGTGTAAGTTTTGGTTATTAAATTGTAAAATTCGTAGTTGCTCGTGAAAAGTCACGAGCACTTTTTTTTGAAGAAACATTAACCCTATTGAGGTTAATTCTAAATAAATAAAATTCAAATACACATTGTCATATTAGTTAATGTAAAAATATTTGGCACGGTATTTGAATTATAAAGAGTATATGAGTTTTGGTTATTAAATTGAGTAATGCCCGTGTTTTCGTCTTACACGGGCTTTTTTATTTATACAAAACCACATATGAACTGCAACAGCCATATTGAAAATGAAACTACGCTACATTTCATATTTTCGAAAACTATAATCTCCTAATATTAATCCGTTTTACTCTCCATCATGGTGTCTTCTCACTGATCTTTTAATTATTAAAATAATGATCCTAAACCAAGTATTAGATATTAATAACGTCCGAGTAGACTATTACTTTGTCTTCTAACATTTATTTGTTGTCTAAAATTATTTGATATTTACTACCAACCTTATCCTCTTCGCCAAAAAATTAAAAAAATATTAAAAAAAATATTAATGTCTTTATGAAAGAAACAAAACAAAGAATTTACACCCAAAATACTAAGAACGTTTTCTGTATAAATTAAGATAATATTTAATATATCTGGGACTAACCAACCCCATATTTTCATTCATATGAAATCAAGAACATATGATATAAAAAAATATTTGATTGGTATGATTCTTGAATAAGGGTAAGGGTAGTATTTTTGTGTCATATAAAAGTACATTTAATGTTCATCCCAAATCAAACCTTTTCAATATGAAAGTTAAGTCTTTATTTACAGTTTTTGCTTTATTGGTTACAGCAGGATTTGTAAACGCACAAGTTAGCCAAATAAATTATCAGGTAAAATTTAACCCTGTGACCAACCTTTTTGATGGCTATCTTTTGGTCAAAAAAGGAACTGCTACATCCATGAGAGAAAGAGTTCAATTGAATGCTCAGTTTACGGTAGTGGTACCTAGCGGTAGTAATGTTGAAGTTGTAAAGAGCTATATGCCATTACAAAACAATCAAAATTACGAAGGATCAAAAGCAGCTGCCTGGACAGTGTCTAACGTTAAAGAACAACCTTTTACAGACCCTTTTAATGACTATGTGTCTATCATCCCTAATTTGTCACCTTCTGCTTTCTACAATGACTTAAAAGAAGGAGATGCTGTAAAGCTTTTTAGCTTTAAGGTTAATTCTGTGGCCAATTGTGGTGCAGATATCAAAATTTATGATGTAAGAACACACTTAAGTTCTTCAGAAAGAGGAATGTCAGGTGGTGATTTTAGCAATGGCTTTACGATGGGTGGTATAGAACAGAAATACGCTGGCAATACACCTGCTCCTACCCCGACCATCGAAGTTATAAAAGCAATATCATCAAAAGTCACAAAACAACAATTAGATCTTGAAGTAAAATTAAACGATGCTCCACAATATGGTCCTTTCTCATATGAATGGAATGGCCCAAATGGCTTTAAATCTTACGAAAAAGATATAAAAATCAAATCACTTAGCGCAGACAATGTAGGTGTATATACATTAGAAATCACTGACAATAGAGGTTGTAAAGAAGTAAGAAGTATAGAACCAAAAATAAGTGTCAATCAATTAAATGCAGCTAACCTTGCAGTACAATCAGAAAACACACCTGATGGTAGATCTGTAGCTGTGAATTTGGTTCAAATCTATCCAAATCCTGCAAATGGTTTTTTCAACCTAAGTATTGATGCAGCATCAGGCGCAAAAGTAAATGTAGATTTACTAGATGTATCTGGTAGAGTCATAAGCGGTGGTATCTTTAAATCTACTATACAAAACAATCATGCAGATGCAAATATCTTGCTTAATACCGTACCAGCAGGTATATACAATGTGAATGTAAATATTGATGGTGAAGTAAGTACGCACAAATTAATTGTTGTAAAATAATAGTTTGGCATAGTTTTAGTTATTTATTAAATACATGAATAGATAAAGATCAAAAGATTTTTAAAATTCAAAACATCTGAAAAGAGAGTCGACCGAATTGACTCTCTTTTTTTTTTGCTATAACTAATTATAAGTGTAAACTACCTAGATATTTTAGGCTATACCCACCAAGTTATAATTGTCTCAAAGGGTAAAACAATATTTGATAATGTCATGATTTGTAATAATTCCTGCTAGCTTATTACCATCAAACAATGGAATGGAATGCACTTTATTGGACAAAAATATGTCTGCTGCAAGCCCAATGGTGTCATCTACATCTAATGTTATCAAATCTGATGTCATGATTTGTTTAGCTCTGATCTCACTTCGATTTGGCAATATACCATTGGTGATGTGATCCTTGTACATTTTAAGCAAATCAGATTTACTGATGACACCTACCAACACCTCTCCATCCAACACTAATACATGGTGAATGGGCATAAGGTCAAAAATTTCTTCAACTTTTGAAATACTATCATCAGGCGACACAAAAATGATTTTTGATGTGTTTATCTTTTTTAAGGTTGTTTCCGTATTCATATCTCTATTATTTAGCATAAATTTACGCTAGATAACACCAGACAAATATGACCAAAATCATCCAAAAAAAGAATTCCAAACATCCAAAAACATCAAGAGTTCAAACCCTAACCCTATCTATTTGCATAAGTAATTCTATCTATAACCAATGATAGTACCATCTGGTATGATGGCGTTTTTATTGACAACTACAATGCCTTTCTTAATCACATAATGTTCGCTTTCCATATCTTCTAAGCTATCATTACCTCTAATCAATACATTGTTACCAATCCTAACATGCTTATCAATAATGGCATTTTCTATATAACAGTCCTTACCTATTCCCATAGGGATTTTGCCAGGTGTAGACATGTCCTCGAGCGATTCGAAATAGTCATTACCCATGATATAACAGTTTTTGACAATGGTGCCAAAATCTATTCTCGACCTAATACCTAATATTGAGTTTTCGACCATTTTGGCGTGGACTATCGAACCTTCAGCTACTATTGCTTTGCTGAATGTGACACCTGAAAACTTCGCAGGTGGCAAAAGCCTAGGTCTAGTATATATTTTGTTTTCATTATCAAACATATTGAATTCAGGGATATCATCTGCTAGAGCAATATTCGCTTCGAAGAATGATTTTATATC